>Ga0214921_10002274_pt1 | contig 31441 bp, 27 predicted proteins | sample LL1505_MetaG_FD_177992 | JGI IMG/M metagenome (GOLD analysis project Ga0214921, IMG submission 177992) | Freshwater microbial communities from Lake Lanier, Atlanta, Georgia, United States - LL-1505 | ecosystem: Environmental > Aquatic > Freshwater > Lake | place: USA: Georgia | collected... | reverse complement strand
GTTCACACCATTGTATCCTTCAAAAATATAGAGAAGGTCTGTTGGTTCTCCATTGATCAGTGTTGTATACCCAGTTAATGCCATGTAAACTTATAATAATAGAATAAAAAATGATATACAATAATAATAATAATAATAATAATAATAATAATAATAATAATAATAATACAAAAAAAGTATTATTATTTTATAGAACAAACACACTCATAATGACATATACTAAATTACCTTATTATACCTTATTATAGAGGCTCCGTGTCCTCCCCGACAATGCGCAGTTTGGTGGCAATCTTTTTTGCGCGCGGCTTTGGCTTTGCCACTGGCTTCACGACTTCTACCTCCTCTACTGCTTGAACCACTACTGGCTCAGGTTCTTTGCGACGGACTTCCACTGGTTTAACCGGCTCTTCTAGCACGTTGACATATTCTTGCGCGTGTTTTCGCAAGAGCGTATTGGTTAGCTTCTCCGCATCGACATTGTTGTATTTTTTGAAAATGAAATATCGGTTCAAGAAGGAGATGGTTTTCTCGTAAGGCAACATTTGGAGCGCGCTAGAATACTCGTTCGCTCTTTCTGGTTGTGCTCTCGATTCGTCCTCCATTTGCGCAAACAAGTCGCTAAACATCCCCGTTCCATCGCGTAGATTCATATTTTTATTTTTGAGCTCGTTTTTGCTGACGATTTTAAAGCCATAGTCTTCCATAGTTTGCACCAAGAACTTGAAATTGACTAGATACTCTGGAATAAACTGTCCAATGGACTCCTGAAATACGCTAATTTGCATTCCCAAACTGCTTTCGTCTGTTTCAAAGGTGGCGTTCGTATACTCCTTCACGATTTCCCACACCTTGGCTCCGTTGGCTCCGGGGGACTGGATGACGACACTGTCTCCGTATTTGGTTTGTTTCAGGCGTTTAAACACCGTGTATCCATCGTAACAAGTGCCAATGAAATATCCGCCAATCTTTGTGCATTCCGCCACATTCCGGATAAAATGATAGAACGTGGTTGGGTTTTCGAAGAAGTAGTGGATGGCAAACTGACACGAGCTAATATTAAAGCCGTCCGCTCCCTTTCCAAACTGTTTGGCCACCCCTTTTCCCAGTTTGTCGGCGCTCTTCACGCCTTGCCCAAATACCGCACGAGTGATTTCGGCGCCCTTCTCGTTCATAATGGCACTCGCATTACGAATATTTTTGCTGCTGTCCCCGTGCACAAACAGCGCGGATGGCATTTGTTTGAACTGCTTGCGATAGTTCAAGTAACGCGCACACGCCCCGTTAATCGGGTTTTCCAAATTGTCTTTGAACACATCCACACCAAACGCGAACGAGATGCCGGAATGAATCCATTTGGGGATATCGCCTCCCTTCCCGCACGCAAAATCAATCAATGTATCGCCTTCTTTGGATACGCTCCCAATCAACACTTTCTTCACAAACAAATTGTGGAAGTCGCGTAGTCCGCGCGTGGTAGAGGCGCGCTTGGAGGTGTCGTTGTAGTAAACATCGTCGTTATACACAATGTCCGGAATGTTTACGCCATACATAAGCATATCCTCCGTAATCGGGTTGTGAATAGAAGACCAATTGCTGTTCGCCGTGTAGTAGTCGTTACCATAATTTTTAAACCCGTTACGCAGTTCGCCTGTTTTGTCGTAACGCACGCGCAATGGGGTCCATCTCCACGTTTTGGGTTTGTGCGGGTCAGACAAATCGTAACTAAACTCCACAATCGTATTGTTGTAAAACACATCCCCCTCCGAAGTAAACATCTGGTCATTGCCTTGGGGGTCGGTCATAATCTCAATATTGCATATGCCGGCTTCCTCATCAAACGGAGCGGTTGGAAAGAATTGCGTGTGCTTGTAGGTAGATTTGGCGTCTCCCAAGTAAGAGGGGATAATATCGTCAATAATGTTTTGGCAAGGGTTGATATACACATCTCGTTTCTCGTCAATACCGCATTCCAAAATAAGGGTCTTATAACGTTTGACAGGCGACGCGCGATTGACTTGCATCCCCTCTTCAAAAATGCTGGTAACAATATCTTGTCCCGCTTCGTTTTTCTTGGTGGTGACCATAAAATCAATGGTGTTATACATTGGCGGTTTCCACTTGAACGCAACCTCCCACGTGGTGCGCTCCAACTTCCCTGCACTCCCTGCCTCATAGGACCCTACCCCCAAACGAATTGGTGTGAAAATGAGTCCATCGGTGTTGTATTCATAAATGCCTTCATTGATATTGGTTAGCAATGTTTGGCACGCACTGAATATGCTGTCGGTGTGCTTCTTTGGGTAAAAGTTTTTACAGATGGTTTTCATCGGGGAGGAAATATCTTGGTCCATTACGGATTTTGCATTCAGGTTATCAATGCACGCATTCAATAAATAGAATCGGGATTTGGACACTTCTTCGCCGTCGCGCGAAGTCATAAAATACTGGGCGCGAACATCTTGCCCGTTCACGTAGTAAATATCAAACGCCGCGTATAGGTTAATATAGTCGTGATACTTGTTGTGCATAATGAGCTCCCCATCTAGCAAGCTATTTTTCAGCGTGGCTTGCTCGGTATACGCGCCAGTAAACATAACCTTCATACTAGGGGTGATGAGATACATTTTCCCATTGGCAGAGATAAATAGAAGCCTGCGCTCGCCGTCTGCCTTTTCAGTCACTACATACCCAGTGCGAATATTGGGGTCATTGGAGTTTTTGTTTTCGGGAATAATATTTTTCATTTGCAGGGTTTGGGGTTGAGGACCAATGAAATCCCTATATGTAATACGTCGCTCTAATGGTTCTTTAAACAGCAGTAACGCATACTGGTTGAGCACTTGCTGCTGCTCGGAATACGAGATGGGGTAGCTCGTTTCTTGTAGCCCGCACAGCACGTATTTAATGACTTTTCGGATATCGGCCTGCAACAAAAGGTCGCCCCCCTTGGCCAAATACTTGGGGTCTCCTAGGCGCGAGTTATCCACCTCAATTTCAATTTCGTAGTGCTCTGGATTATTCATTACCCCGGACTCTTGAAAGCTGGTGGCAAGCTTGACCCCGTTGGGTCCCTCGTATGCGGAGGCTTTCACAATGCTCAAATCCACGAGAACGGGATAGTTTGGATGTGTGAACGTGACGCGATTAATGTAACGAAACTCTTTTTTAGAATTATCCCACGTGTTGAGAATATCGAGGCCAATGTTGTTATTTTTGCTGATGTATTTTTCCCTCTTGTAGGAAAGGCGAAAGTTGAAGTCGTCAAAATCAACGGACTGGAAATAGTTGTTCATCACAATGGCGTCTTGGGTGTTTTCCCCCGACACCTGCACATCCTGCTTGAAGTTGATTTTTAGCTGACTGGCGACTTCTTCAATGCGATTGGTGTTGCAATACGTTTTGATGTCTTGCAAGCCGTGGAGCTCAATACGGAAATGCGATTTTTTGAAGCGACCGGACGCGCTGTTAATGGTATGGTTCTGCATTCTGAGCAAATACTCGCCGGCGCTCGCATTGGTATAGAAGCCAACATTGGATAGCTTTTTGATTACGTTGTCGTAGTCAATCTTGGTAATTGGCTTGATACCCTTTGTGCCGAACTTTACTTCCAGCTCCGGGGTGCCCCCTTCGGAGGAGCTATACGGGTTGTGCCCGAGATAAACGCGAACCAAAGAATTAAATGCTTTTTGAAGCTCTGCGTTAGACAAGGCGGGCCTTTTTTGGAAGCGTTTCCCAAGTTCAGGTCCCATTATGGGTGCCTCTGGGACTTTCACAGGCTCCAAAGTCGGTGTGTCTACCGCTTCCGTAGCAGGTATGAGTTTTAATTGTTCATTTAATTTTTGGGCACGCTTATTTGCCATAGTAGTCATTATATAATATATAAAGATATTTCTATATTTGATAATTTGTTGTCTTATTTGACTATATTGTTCAATGGTGTAATTCAATCAATTTTATTCATTTGCAAGTTATATTGTCATTAAAATGGATTAATGACAAGATAAATGACAAGATAAATGATAAGCAATAAGTAATAAGTTTAAAAAACTACAAAAAATAGGCAAGGATAGCGTCATAGATTTCTTTTTTAGTGGGTTTCTTATCGCTCGGAAGGCTGCTTTCCATGTGTAGTTTGGCAAACAGCTCTAAAATCTCCTCGGACTTGTAGGTAGTCATCGCCAAAACAGGCTTGTCCAACGAGACCCATTGGTATTTATTTGCAATAAGTAACTCTCGCTTATGATGGGTAGACTGCTGTAAATACGCGTATACGTTTGGACGCACATACTGGACGATATGGGTTTCCTTACTTGCGGACATATTCACATCCACAAAGGTGCTCTTTTGCAAGTAGGTGACGGGCAAGTCGTGCGCGATTAGTAATGCGAAAAACGTTTTTACACTGATGGTGGGATTATGCGATAAATCCTCTTCAATGCTGGTGAATGGCTTTATCTTGTGCTGTTTTAACAGTTCCTTTTTCTCGCGAAGTAGCTCAATCGCACTGATTTTTTCTTGCTTTTCCACAATAAACTGGCGGTTTCCAAGGGTAAAATACGCTTGCACACCATATTTGATAATATAAAAACACCAAAATAGTGTGTCCTTGTGCGAGGGAATCAGGAGTTCGTCTTCTTCTTGCTCCTTTACTAATTCTTTAGACCCATTATTATTTATTGATAAGCCGGGTGCAATCGGTAGCGATATATTGGCATTATTATTTATTGAGAGCGTAGGCGCAATCGGTAGCGAGGTGGGAGATACAGAAAAAAACGATTTTGCCACTGGTTGCGGACGAGTGTTTACCGACAAGGTGGGCGCAATGGGTAAGGATGCGCGTGGTTTATTATGATAAGGCTGTATCGCCTTGTCCATAAAGGGTTTTGTCAATATGCAATCGTGTAATTCATCGAGTATTGAATTATATGATTTGGAACTATCCAACCCAACGGGTTCAAATGGGTTCATGTGGGTATGTTGCTTATAGTATGTCGTCATTGTATGCACGCACGGTGTTATATATTTTTATGCATATTGTCTTTAGTATCTTTTGTAAAATAGGTATTTATAAAGGTCTCCTTTTGTTTTTCCACGTGATTCAGCTGTATCTCTTGCGTGTTCACGTAATTAATGTATGTTTTCAGTTCATTCACCACGTCATTTGGTAGTTCGGTTAAATTGATATGGATGCCATATTTGTTCTCGTTAATGGTGATGTCTTTGTGCTTGCAAAATATTTTTAACACTTCGATTTGGTTAAACTTGGACATATTTTCAATAATTTCGCGTATCTGGTTTAGTTCTAGCGCATTAATAATCTCGCGGTCGCGCTGGCATTCAAAATCGGCACTGCGATTTAGGTCTGTTTTCGTAGAGGGGGTGCTGTATACTTCCATATGATTATTATATGAAGGTGCGTTTCTTTTATACCTTTTGTAAAATCTAGAAAAAAAGGTTGCAATCCATAACGAATGCAATAAGCAACAAGCAACCAGAAACAAGCAAACATAATAAATAATACATTTAACTAGCATATTAACACTCAATTGGGTTTTTGATTAATGGTTTATTACTAAATCTCGGCTCGGTATATTTGGTGTCTTTTAATTCCGCAATAATAGAGATTTGTTTGTCATTTAATTCAAATCGCTGCCCAATCACTTTGGCAACGAACTTGTCGCCTTCTTTAATGCTTGCAAAGGCAGACGCATTGTAGTGGTGGTCGCGCGCAATAAACACCACAAACGGACTGGGAGTATCGGTGGAGCTTTCTGCGCGTATGCCTGCTTTGGTAATGTTTTTCGCAATGCAGTAAATGATGGTGCCCTCCACTGGGAAACAAGCCTCGCATTCAAAGACCACTTCAAAGACAATGTTGGAACCTTGCACAAGACCGCTGGAATAGGTTACGATTTTGGAGGACCCCGGTTTAATAAACCCCTCCACAATGCATTTCCCCTCGTATGTAAAAGAGATATAGTCTTCTAATACTTTATCTAGGTTTCCGCCGACATTCACCATGGGAATGGAAATAGAACGCGTAATAAGACAGCGCGTGTAAATGGATTCCACAAGTCGCGCATTACGACCTTGTGCATTTGGATTACGTTTTTTGATGGGTTCAGATAGTTGTGCCATTATAATAAATGTATATAATCTTTAAGCGTATTGTTTAATATGTTTAAAAATAGGAAACAATAAATCAATTTTTTGTATTTGGTATGTTGTATGTTGTAAGACCAGTGCACGGCTATTGGCACACAAACTTGTTGTTTTTAATCTTGCAATGTTCCAGGCTATACAGCTCGGTGGATTCGGAAGAAAAGAACCAAATCTTCCCATCCTTCTCCGTATCATTGCAATACCGAAACAATAGCTCTAGCGTAACGCACACCTCCTGTTGCCCGGTCAGTTTGGTATTCATCTCGGTAAATAGTTGCGCGCCCACCAACAGGTTTAATAGCTTCAGCATTTCGGACTTCCCCGATTGGTCACATCTCGCACCGACCATATTGCGGTCACTGGTAATGTCTTTTGTTTTGAACAGCAACTGCTTTCCCTGCTTCTCGTATCCAATAAACCCAATGATGTTGTTGATTCGCCCGTTCAAATTAGTCTTCTTAAACTCTTCCTTTTGCTTCTTCACCTCTTCATTAAAATCCTTGCTCGCAGAAGACCCTGCCAATTCCCATCGCCCATTTTGAAGCACGAGCACTTTGCGCTTTTCGTCGTCGTAATTATGTTCGACCTGCGTCTTCCCGTCATACAGTATCAAATACTCGCGCCGACCCATCTTGACAATCTTGGACTGCTTGCTGTTAAAACGGGTCATATATTTATACGCATAGTCCTCCAAGTAATCCCTTTCTTCCTCTTTTATTTGTTGCAACGCATTCAGCAGTTTCAGCTTCTCTTCATACCCAGTGACATCCACCGCGTGCTCCACCACGTATTTTTCAAGCAGTTGCATTGTTTTCTTATCTGGATTCGCCCCATTCATAAAGGGCGTATTGCTTAATTTGTGCAAGGCAATCCCGCAATAGTTATACCAATTATCAAACGCGGTGTCTTCATTCGGGTCCACTCGTAACAAAACCGCATTGTCATACTTTCGCTGAAGCTCGGCAAACTGTTTGCGCTCATTTTTCATTAGCTTGTTTTCTTCCTGTTTGTGCTGGTATTCTTCTAAATATACGAAATCATTGTGGGTCATCCCTTCGGGCTCCACGATTTGTTTCAGCCCTTTCTTAAACGTATTCAATTCCGCCGCCAGCGTTTTTAGTCGCGCATTTTGCGCCACCGTGAGGTTCTCCTTGCGTTTCCCTTGCCGGAAATCATTTTGGTATTTCATATAGCTGCTATATTCTTCTAAATCTTTGAGGGAAAGCATCTTGGGCTCCAGCTTTTTGTATTCCTCCATCGCGCTCATGGATATTTCCACGCACCGCTTTAGGTTCAGTAGCACCTGTTTTTCCGTAACATTCGCGACTGGCATTGCCTTCAATGCGCTCTCTACTTGGAGCGCGTGTTTGTCAAGCGGTTGGTCTAAATCCGCCTCGGCAAACTTGGACGGGAACGTGTGCACATCTTTGGTATAATGAACCGAGGATTCTGGCACACGGTCCTCCGTGTTAATACCAATGGACGCGGGCTTATACTGGACGGGGGTGGACCTATCAAACGCGGATAACATGGTATTGTTGCTGGTAAACTCCGCAGGCTGGAACAAATAGTAATCGCCAATGTTGACCAGCTTTCCTGGACGGCTATAAAAGTCCGTTATTATTTCCGTTGGGTCATTAATAAGATGGCTGAGCGCCGCGTATATTTGTAGCGTGGGGAATGCTTTGGGGGTGTTGATTAGTTTATACAGGTGTTCTTTTTTGTAAAAGAAGTGGCGACCTCTTTTCTTGTTTGAAAAAATGTCCTTCACCTTTTGCACAATCTTATCCGCATTGGTCATTATAAACCTTTCGTTATAGGTAGTCATTGTCACATTGGCAGACTCTTCCTTTGTGATTTCCGAAAGTTTGTTTTCGTTGTCAATATTGATGCACTTGTAGTCGCACTTATCATAGTCGCACACGGCAGAATACGACACGTCACCCACTTTGTATTCAATATCGGGCGCCCCCATTTCTATATAAGATAAAGTCTGGGTAACGGGTTGTTGACCCATCGCTTCAAAACTCTCTTGCGTAAACTCGGATTGTTCGTAGTTCAGTATGCAATCTACTGCCGTCTCTTTTAACAAACGCGTAATCTTACCAATCTGCACCGCCTTCAGTTCCGCGACTCGATATACATATAAATCAACCGCCTCTTCATTCTCATCGGGAGACCGCAGCATGGTTCCGTGCAAAAAGATTTCCACATTTCGCTCTCCAAATCGCAAATCTTTGTGACTGAAATTACGCACCGCTCTTCCTATAATTTGCTCAATACGGTTCATGTTATACCACGGGTCAATGATGTGCACTTGGCGAATAAACTTCAAATCAATGCCTTCCGAACCCGCGGTGGAAATAAGCACCACCTTGATAATATTCCCGTCTTTGTTGCGAACATCGGTCACCGCCTTGACATCCGCATCGTTGTTCTTAGACAACCGTTTGTCGCCGGTAATCATCACGTATTGCGCAGGCATAAAGGGTTCCTTGTCTTGTCTCGGGAGCATCGTGCGCACATCCACTGGGGTATTGGGAGGCGGTGTTTTAAATAGCGATTTGGAATCTTTTCCGTAACGGACAAATCCCATTTCTTCCAAGGCAAGGGCCATGGGGATTAATCCGCTGTCAATGTATTGGGAATAAATTAAAACGATTCCATTGCGAACTCGAATGTCTAGATTGCCTTCATCCCCTTTCATCCCTTTCACCTTATTCACAGTAGATATGCATTTACATATTTGCGCAATCTTTGCGCTGTATTTGTGAATGTTGGTTGGCGAGAAAATCCGTCCATACTTTTTGAGAATGGGGGCGCGATACTCAAAGTTCCCCTTGGTGTTTGCGTTTTTTCCGCCATCAAACTGCATCGCATATTTAAGTCCCGATTTCCCCGTAATATAAGAGAGCTTCCCTTTCATCGCAGGACCCTCTTGCTCTTCTTCGCGAGAAGTCGTGTCCTTCGCCCCTCCATCTAGGTCACTCTTTTTTACAGGCATATCCTCCTCGGCCGTCTCGGATACAATATTTTCCGTTTGTTCTTCCAGTGCGTCTTGCAATACAGGGGATTTTTTGTATTCCTTCAGTTTTTCTGGAGATACAATTGGTGTAGCGACGCTCTCCACCTCTTCTTGAACCGTGGAAGCCTCCAGCTCCAACTGTTTTGCGAGCTCTTTTAATCCGTCTACTGGATAGACGATGTTTAATGCTTCAATCGGTTTTTGCAAGAGCGTATACCCAAAGGATTCCATATTTTTGAACTTGAGTGCATCATTTGTCATTTGGTTGTAGGATTTGGTTAAAAAATGAATGATGCATTTATACCCGTAGGATTGAGTTTCCCCAATTTCGGAGACAAACAGTGGGATAATATGGGAGCTACCCGATATGGGCTTGCTGTTCAATTGGTATTGCGGGTATTCTAGCCCGCGTGCGACGTTTTCTTCCTTTTGTTCTTTCTCCTCCTTTGGTAACAATTCATTTGGAAAGGTTCGTCTCGGCGCAAACGTATCAGGATAAATACGAAAGGGAAAGGTATACGGGTTCTCCCCCCTGACAAACGAGATATACCCAGTGCATTTTTGTATAAACAGCCTCTCTCCCACATTTTGCTCTCCTTCTGGTTTGCTCGCGTCCACCAAAAAGTTCCCGTCGGTATCAAATATTTGACGGATTTCCACTGCGCCTCGGTTATCGTTTACGTTCATCAAATTAATCAACCAAATGATTTCTGCATAGTTGTTGTATATTGGGGTGGCAGATAACAGCAAAAACCGTAGGTTGTCCACGGTTCTCGCCAGTTGCATTAAATTGTTCGCCGCGCTTTTGCTTGGATTGTCGTCGGCAATACGGATATTGTGCACCTCATCAATGACAATGAGAGACCCACCGAACTTGGCATTTAGTTGCGCGTGAATATACTGCTCGTATGCGTTGGAAGAAACATTTGCCCCCAAGGATGCGTTGGCAGAGGCGAGAACCTCGTCCACCATATTGGAAAACTGCACATACCCAACAAACAGATAGTATGTGTTAATGAGCTGGTTGATTTGTTTAATAATGAGTTCCTTGGTAAGGGACTGCAGGTTGGCGGGGTTGATTTCTTTCAGTAGCTTGTTTCCCGTGCAAGAGCGAATATTCCAGATTCCATCCGTTTTTTGCAGTTTGCGCTCGTCAAACAATTGTAGCCGGAAGTTGTCCTGCACGTTTGGCGCGGCAATAATAATGATTTTTTTATTGATTCCCATTTGTTTCAAATAGTCGCGCTGCTCTTCGCACACCCCAATCGCCGAGCAGGTTTTCCCCGTTCCTAGGCCGTGGTATAGCAACAAGCTATTGTAAGGGGTTTGCATTGATAAAAAGTTTTTAACAAACATCTGGTGCGGTTGAAGCTCAAACGGCGCATTACTTAATATATCGGAATACGTTTCCACATCCACAATGACTGGCTTACCATTTGCATCCACGTCTTTTTTAATACCTTCATATTGAGTGTCATTAAACTCGCGCTTGGTAGCAATTTGCGCATTGAATGTGTTGTCATTTAAAGACGGATATAGGTAATCAGGCCTGTCCTGGGACGAAGCGTTGTGGTTCCACTCGTCCTGCTCTTGCGTTAGCAATGCTTGGTTGCAAGTGCCAGAGAGGTCCTTGAACTTCTCGGGGCTATCACACTTATTGATTTCATTTGCGTCGCGTTTCACAGGTCGTTTTCGCGTTTTTCGGACATTTGCGCCACGATTTTTCTGCGTAATAGGTTGTCCTGAATTATTTATTTGCGTAGTTCCCTCAGGTAAGGGCAACGGTTTGGGGTTGGATGTCATACTTATTATAAGCTAATATAATATATAATCGGTTAGAACTTTATTTATATTTGTAATCAGTTGCTTTTTCTCTAAATTGTAAGGTCGAATGATTTGCATACACTCCTCATACGTTTTCCAAGCAATCTTGCTCACTTCGGTTTTTTGGTAGTTTTGCATCGGGTCTTGTTGCGTAGCAAACCCATTGTAATGGAATGGTTCCAACTGAAAGTTTTCGGAAGGCATATGCGCCAAGTAATACTTGTGCTTATAGGATTTGTAATTGGAGCCAATGAAGATTTCTTCAAAGGGCATCACGTTGTCTACAATGTTTATTCTGTTGGAAGAATAGCCAGTCTCCTCGGTAAACTCTCTTAGCGCGCAATCTAAATCCGTTTCTTGGTAGTTCTTTCTCCCCTTTGGGAACTCCCACTCGGTTTCTTCCCACTTAGTGGGGCTATTTTGTATTAGCGAACGCAACGTGTGGGTTTCGTTGTCAATCGTAATCCCCGTTTTGAGCATCTCAAACTTCTTTTGGGAATTAATCTCTTCGCTCCGGTATTGCACGTTGGTTTCTCCCCACAACAGTTTACACAATACAGGAAACGGCTGGGTTAGTAGCTGGTTCTTTTCAAACACGCTCATCTCGTTAATAATGTTTCGCAACTGCTCTATATTATTGGACGGGTATTTGCCCCGGATAAAGTCAATGTATCCAAAGCTGTCTTTGCGCCGTATCATTAAGAATTGAACACCTGCGTCACTGTGTCTAAATGCAATGACACCAAAACTAATGACCGGTAACTTGCACTGGTGGAATAGGTGCCCCTGTTTATTGCAATTGTTGCAAATATTGATGTTTTTGGAAGGATACATTTTGAAATCCTTGGTCCCGCTAGTCGTGGATAAAGACATTTGGCGCACGTCTTGCTTGTTGCGATAGCCTGGGGGCGGTTCCGTATATTTTTGCATAGAGGCACTGTTGCCAATAATGGATTTGTTATTTGTGGATTCGTTCTCTTCGTAATCCACTATTATTTCGGGGTCACACCCCTCATTATGGTTATTATTATTGTCATTGCATTCAGAAAAGTTCATAATGGATTCTTGCGAATATATTAGTTCAAACGACTTTCTTTTTATATTAGTTCATGTTAATGGGCTTAAATCCAAACGTATGGGGGCCACATTATTGGTTTTTTCTCCACACCATTGCAATCACATATCCGCACCATCCGAACGATACGATTAAAAAAAAGTATTACGAGTTTATACAAAACTTGCATTTATTTCTTCCTTCAAACGATATTTCGGCGGAGTTTAGTAAGTTGTTGGACTTATACCCGGTGTCTCCGTATTTAGACACCAGGGAGGCATTTATACGGTGGATGCATTTTATTCACAACAAAATCAATGTAAAGCTGGAAAAACCCAAAATAACCCTTCAAGAGTTTTATAGCCAATACTATAACCACTACAAACCGGTTACGCAACAGGATGTAGAATATATGAAGCGCAAACAGCAAGCGATTTATGCGGTGATACTGGTTGGCTTGTCTGCGGGCATATATTATTTGTATGACAAATAAAAAATGCCTTATAGGCAGGGAACGCGCGGAATTACTTCTTTTGGCTACGTTTTCTTCCGTATTTGCAATACTGCTTCTGGGAAAACCCGCGTGGGCGGCGGCAGTTAATGCTTCGTTTATACTTGTTGGACCACTTGCGCCGGAGGTTCTTTCTTGTTTTGGTTGCTGGCATACTGTTATAATATATAGCTACATAATTTTCTTTTTCTTTTTATCTTTCTGTTTTCTTTTTCTTTCTTTTTTTTGTGTTGTCGGGTTCCTTCTAATCCATACATATTGGCAAATCGTCTCGCACAAAATGCGCTTCCCCGTTTCGATTCCACTCGATTACCATTGTAATGACTTCTACCCCCGCTTGCACTGCTTCTTTGAACGCTTGTCTGTATTCTGGGTCAATGACCGATGGCTGAAACCGGTTGACGTCGGTTCTTTGTATCACATAGCACATTATGCAACGTGTATCGGTCTCTTTTACAATCGTGGTGAGCTCGCGAATATGTTTGAGCGCTCTTGGACTAACTGGGTCATTACTTTTCTTCCTATACCCATCCGGAAAATATGCCACCTTGGAATCCCACGACCGTCCCGTGAAATCCATTTTGGCGCGCTCTTTTGCGGTGACGTCCTCGTAGTCTGCGAGCGGAACATTTTTGACCTCCATTATGAAGGTTCCTCCGGTTTGGTCTATCCCGACAAAATCAAACCGCGAATCCACTTTCCCTGGTATGCAAATGGCGTGTTCTCTTTTATACTTGGTAACATTCTGTAACCGCGTGAAACAGTTATTTATGAGCGCATTCTCCGTGAGGGTTTCCGCCAGCTTGGGGTGAATCCCGATGATTTGCTCTTTTTCGCAGTGGGGCGATTTCAACACAGACAAATAAATGGTGTGCGAACATTTCAGCCCTTTTTCGTTTTTTGGCTTGGTAGCCGTTTTCGGTGTTGGGGAAATTGTCATCAAGACGGTTGCGTTGATATCTGCTAATCCGCAGCAGCCGAGGGAAGCGGTGTGCCCTAGCACTTCTTCCTCTGTCTCGGTGCACTTTACATCTGCCACATACGGCGTCTTTATATATTTAGACGGTCTTTTCACTACTTGACCCTCTATTAAATTATCAATCTTATACAGTAGAGTTTGCATCATTATCCTTACATAGGTGTTATATTCTATTTTATGCTCCCTACCTTTTACAAAAGTTTTTCAATTTTATAAAAGGTAGATGGTTGCGCGTGGTTGCGTGCTTGGATTAATGTGTTTGCCTATATTATAGCTATTATGGGTTTAACCAAAAGAAACCGCCCATCACGACCTCATAAAAAACATAATTCCACCCTCCGAAAGCCGGCTCCCGATGCAGAGATTATACAATATGACGATGCACCACAAGAGAGCAAGACGTTAACGGGTGGGGACGATATGCCTTTGTATACCGGAGGTGGAGCCGACGTAGGAGGGAAAGTGATTGATTCGGGAGGGTATGGCTGTATTTTCAAGCCGGCATTAAAATGCGAGGACAAACCACGCGAACCGGAAAAAATTAGCAAGCTAATGACATTGCGACACAGTAGGAAAGAGTATGAGATTATTATGAAATACAAGGAAGAAATAAAGAAAATACCCAACTATAAAAAATATTTTTTGTTGGACAACATCCACATATGCACGCCGGATGAATTAACAAAGCAAGATTTGGTGCACTACCAAGACAAGTGCACGCTATTTCAAAAGCAAAACATTACTCAAAAAAATATTAACAACAACTTGCGCCAGTTGCTTGTGCTAAATATGCCGGATGGGGGGATGGACATTGGGGATTTTATGTATAGCCAACCAAGCAGTGCGGAGATTGTCGCGTTGAACAATGCGCTCATTGATTTGTTACATTACGGAATCATACCCATGAATAAACTCCATATTTATCATTGCGATGTGAAAGAATCCAACGTCCTTATTAAGCCGATAGGGGGAAAGGCGAACATTGCCTTCAAAACGCGCATTATTGATTGGGGGCTGGCGGCAAAGTATAACCCCATCTCCGGAAACAAGATACCTTCTTCCTTGAGGAGTGTTCCGTTTCAGTATAATTTGCCGTTTTCCAACATTTTGTTTAATGACACGTTGGAAGAAATGTATGCCAAAATGCTTATGGAGAGTCCCTCGCCGAACTATGATACCGTGCGCAAGTTTGCGCAAGACTATATACTGGTTTGGATGGAACAACGCGGGGCAGGCCATTTTAAAACAATTAGCCAAATATTGGTCCATATTGGAACCGAACCAGAAGATTTCATAAAAAAGAGAACTCGCAAAGAGAGAAAGGAAGAAAAAGCAACTGGGGCAACAGGCAATTTAGAGGACAGGGAGGAACCCAATGAGGAACACGTGGCTTGCTTTCATTTTATCGCCGAATACATTACAGAAATATTGACAAAATACACCATCAATGGAAAGCTAATGCTGACCGCCTATTTTAACGAAGTCTTTATCCACAATTCGGATATTTGGGGGTTTGTGATGATTTACTCCCCCATGCTGGAAATGTATTACAATGTGCTGACGGTTGGCAAGGAGTTGACCAAAAATCAGATGGATGTATACGAGAAGTTAAGAGAAGTCTTTGTGCGACATTTGCTCCAAAATGCAATCACCAAAATAGACACACACCTACTAATGAAAGACTTGAAGGCGCTTTCGTCGTTGTGTCATAGTTGCGCTACAGTAGAATCTAGCAATCAGAAAGGGCACCATATCCAATACAAAAGCATTTTTGACAACTTGAGCGAAGATGCGTATGACAATTCGTAGCGAAAAAAATAAACAGTTATATATATTATGAAGTTAGAATGGGTTATCCTTGCGATTACTGCCTTTATTATTTATAATATGTATTATGACGGGAAATACTTAAAGACAATCCTCTCCTGGAAGAAATACTACCAGATGGCGTTTGTTGCGTTTGCCGGAGTAATGCTCTATTTGCTCGTGAAAAGGAACCCCGCTCATACCAAAAACATACTAATGTATGCAAACAATATGGTAAAATATATGCCGATTGACAAGGGCACAATGAGTATGATACCGCCCATTATTGATTTTACCAGTGGGATGCAGTATTCGAATGACTATGGCGCCGATGCCGACACGGATAACCAAGGCTTTATGCACTCTTTAAACCGCGACCTGAACCCCGGATTCCAGTTTAATAGCGCGTCGCCATCTCAGATGCATCAGGAAAAACGCATTTTAAGCTCTGGCGCCAAAGCGACCAAACGGTCCGTGAGCGAAACGAAGAAAAAATACGTGGCCTCTATGCAGGATTGGAAATGCAACGGATGCGGGAACCAGTTGAATGCGTGGTTTGAAGTCGACCATAAGGTAAGGCTAGAATACGGAGGAGGGAATGGGGTGGACAATTTAGTTGCGCTTTGTAGGGAATGCCACGGGAAGAAAACCGCCATGGAGAACTTGTAATGGTCATCGCAAGTCCTACCCAATAAAGTTTTAATATGTTTATATTATAACATTATTGTTATGGCCGACACGTTTTTTAGTTCTTTATCCGGTTTAACAATGTCTACTATGAAGTTTTTGTATAATGGCATCATAAGCATATTTACCCTATTGTATAAAGCGGGGGAACTGATTTATGCTGCTGCGAAGTGGGTCTTCTTCCTGATTATGCCATCTGGATGGGTTGGCAGCATGGAAACCCCTGCCAATAAAATCAACACCGGGTTCATGGCCAACTTGAATAAGGTGACGGACTTTTTGAAATTGATGTGGTTTTGCATCACCTCCCCATTTGTCGCACTGTATGAGCGACTGTTTAGCAACATTGCGAACGATAGCACCGCGATAGCGGGATTAAAATATCTCCTTGCTTTTGTGCTCCTGTGTGGCGCGATTGGTCTGCTTGTGTGGGGGTCCATTGTGTATTTTTCGGATTTGGAAAAATCGCTCAAGTCCACGGGATATATATTCGTTGCATTTATTTTGTCCATCACTGTATTACTTGTGTTTTACAACATCTATTCCAACATTAAAAATAGCGAGGCGCCTGGGAGCGGGCTAAGCACGCTTGCGTGGAAGATAATGCTTATCCTCTTGGTGTTTGGTGGCGGGCTCCTTTTCACGTATGCAAACCCGATTGCAGAACTTGCAGACAAGCTCTCGGTTTACCCAGTGACTATGATTTCTATTGCCGTGCTAACTCTGCTCATATTGTCGTATAACAAGTATCTTTTTAATAAATACAGCACTGCGTTAGCCATGGTGATTGTGCTGTCGGCGCTGCTGATATATTACAACCCGTTCGAACTGTTTACAAAATACACCGCGCCATTCCTCATTACCATCATTACGATGGTCTCCATTTTAATCTTGCTCACGACGCTATTTCAAAGCACCTCGGCGGAATTGAAGCGCGCCGCCGCCAACAACGCGGAGGTATCCACCACCTATATGGTTATGCTGGCACTAATCGCCTCTATGTTTATTGGCGGGTTTGTGTATATGACAGAGCGCGGCAGTATGACTACCAACCCGCTATTCTATATTGTGGTGCTATTCACCTTGGCGACCATATATAAAGTGATGGTGAACTATGGGTTAAGCACCGACAATGCATTTATTCAATTGCTGATAGATATCGTATTTTACATTCCCTGTATATTGGTGGATATTATTGACCTAATCACGAAATCCGTATTGCAAACGTATTACACCACTACGAAATCCATGGTGGTCGTGCTGGGCATTGAAATCATACTTCTTATCGTGTATTTGCTATACCCATACCTGAAATCGCAGTGGTATCAATTCTTGTTTGTAGGCGGGAAATCCCATGCCAAACTACTGGTAAACACACCTTTATCTACCAGCAACGAAAATGTGATTTCTTCATTCGCGGAATTGAACATAAATGACCCGAGTGATGTGCTATTGCCAGAGTTTGATTACAACTATGGGCTTTCCATGTGGTTTAATATGAGCGCATTGCCACCCAACACAAAAAAAGCGTATAAACAAGATACACCCATCTTTAGATACGGCGACAAACTGCAAGTAAAATACAACCCAAGCGCAAACAAGCTTACCATTGTAGTCGCCAATGTGAGCTCTCCGGGCGTGTCCGAGACATATGACACGGTGTATACAAATACAAATGTGATGCTCCAAAAGTGGAACCATTTGGTGATAAATTACACGGGAGGATTGATGGACGTGTTTTTGAATGGGGAGCTGGTGGCGACTGCGGTGCAAGTGTTACCGTTTATGAAGAATGATTCGTTGATGGTGGGTTCGGAAAGCGGGCTGGTGGGGAATATATGCGGACTAATGTATTACCAAGAGCCGATGCATATAGTGGAAATCCAACAGGTGTATAACGAGTTTAAGGACAAGTCGCCACCAAAGTTCCCAAACAAAGTGAAGATGTTTGATAACCCAGTGTATAAAAACAAGACTTACAAATAGATGGATATAGTTAGTTTGATATAGATAGTTTGATATAAATGGATGGATATAGATAGTGCGTAACGAAAGGACATAAGTAAACTATTATTTCATTATCAGAAATAATATTTCTAATAATATAGTATATAATGGAGGTGCAAACAATTGTATTAATCGCAGTCGTGCTGATTTTATTGTATATTTTGGTGGCGTATGTAATGGCAGGGCCTTCGGTCTTGACCGCCAACGTATCGGCCAAAACCGCGCAAACGATAGAAAGCTCCAAGCTGGATAATTCAAACAGCGGGGCCGCCAATTTTACGTATTCCGTTTGGTTTTATTTAGATGATTGGAACTATCGTATTGGGGAGCCCAAGGTCATCTTTACAAGAGCCTCCGATGCCGATAATGTGTGCCCACTAGTGCAGTTCAAGGACTACACCAATTCAATTGATATTAAGATTCGTTGCAGCAACAGCAGCGCAAACAGCCCATCCAATGTAACCGATACCGCGACGGTAAACAATATCCCCATCCAAAAATGGGTGCACTTGCTAATCAGTGTGTATAACAAAACCGTCGACGTATATTTGGACGGCAAGCTGGTGAAAACACACATTTTGTCCTACCCGCCAAAGGTGGATGCCATTAAAAACAGTCCTGTCCTCATTACCCCCGGAGGTGGATTCTCTGGGTTTACAAACCGTTTCCAATACTGGCCGGATGCAACCAACCCTCAAATGGCGTGGAATATTTACCAAGAAGGATATGGAGGCAATTGGGTAACAAACTTATTTAGCCAATATTCCGTAAAGCTGGCAGTAATGGAGGGGGACAAAGAGGCGTCCAGCATCACGATTTAAAATGAAGGCCTAACCCTCACTAACTATACTTAAGACCCTGCATACAAGCATAAATAATCTGTTTACAACATTGTATTACATATTATTCTATGATTGCAAATACAAATAGTTTTATTATCGCAAATATATATAATGGAGACACCACAAATACCTCAACTCGCACCAAGTTCACCAAATACATCCTTTTGGCAATTTTCATCGAACAAATACATTGATGCCACCAAAGAGTTTTTAGACTCCAACAGTTTAGTTGCCAAGCTCGCCTTTTTGCTGTTTGCGTTGTTTTTATATGTAATGTTATTCCGTGTAGGAATGATGATAATTATGTATTTTTACGGCCCAAAAGATATGCAAAAGCTCATTCACGGTATGATAAATGCAAATAATCCGCTAAGAATACGCCAAGACCCTAGGGAGGAAGGTTCCAACACGATTCTGCGCAGTAATAACGAGCGAAGCGGCGTTGAGTTTACTTGGTCTGTGTGGTTATATATTGACCAAACCACCTTGAACCAGAACACAAACAAATACATGCACATTTTCCACAAGGGAAACAGCAATTTCATTTCTTCAGGAAACAATAATGGGCTCAATAGTCCCAACAACGGACCAGGCTTATACATTTCCCCTTATGACAGCCAAGCACATTCTATCAAATTGACGTGCATTATGAGCACCTTTGAGGACCCTATGGAAAAGGTGGAAATACAAAATGTCCCCTTGGATAAGTGGGTGAATATTATTATCCGGTGCAAGAATGACCACATTGATGTGTATGTGAATGGAATCGTGGCCACCAGCATTAAGCTAACGGGTGTTCCCAAGCAAAACTTTGGCGATGTCTTTATTTGCCAAAATGGCGGGTTTATTGGCAATATATCGGACTTGTGGTATTATAAATACGCATTAGGTGCGGCCGAAATCCAGAGATTAATGCGCAATGGCCCAAGCACGTTCGCCGCATCCGCTGGAAACATTTCCAACAATATTGCCAACACCAATTATTTGTCACTGCAATGGTATTTTGATGGTATTAATACAATGTTTAATTAAGGGGTTGCCCTCTTATACACTCTAACACATTCTAACACAGTCTAACACATACTTTTCCTTTGTATATTATATTGTTTATTATATAATATGCAATCTAATTCTTGTTTAGGTCCAAACTACAATCCCAATCCTCCTCGCGCGTGGAGCCGGGTAGAGCGCACATGCGAATATATTACCAATGAAAATGGCGAGATATATGTGCCGTGGTTAGATGCGTATTTACCCGTGGAGGAAGCCTTGCAACAATTGCAAATGGCCAAAAAAGCAAACGTATTGCAATACAAAAGCAATAGTTCGTCAATTACAAAAAATCAAAAATACGCACAAATTGCCAAAGGGCAATGGACCTCTAGAACCAAAGCGTGGGCTACGCAAACCGATGCGTATACAAATCCAAACCTTCGTTTATTACAACGAATCAATATTGAGCGGTATATTAATGCCGACAGCCAAACCGTTCCGGGTCCCGCCACGTGTGGTCCCTCTTCGAACCCAGTGTATCCTGTCGGCGGAATCCTCGTCGCAACTACCGTGGAAGACCCGTGCACTGGATATTCGCGCGTATGTCCCGAAAGAAGCTTATGTGCACCCACGTATTGCTCCGACGTGCCGGGACCCATTATGAACTTATGCTACAACCCCAAGTTTCAAACCTATTATACTCGTGTGCAACGAACGATGAACAATGGCGACAACAAGTGGCCGCAAGGGTATAAGGACTTCGTTTCGGCAAACAGTATTCCTGCGGTCTAATGATATTTTATTTATATTTATGGGCGCAAATTGGGGTTTACGCAGACCTGATGCGTAGGGAAAATATCTCCTGACATGCACTGGTCGTTCTCCCCGACTTCAATGCAATGGCGCGCGCCTTTTTCCTGACCAATGTAGCACCAGCCTGCTTTGGAACGAACCTGCACGCTACTGCTACTATCATCCGCCATATAATTAGAGCTATCGTTGGCGCCCATGTTTTGAGAGGCATGTTGCAATGCCTTTGTCAAACTATTGTGCTCAAATAGCGGGTCTGCCTCTTCCTCTAAAGAAGACACGTGCTGACCAACTCGCTTGCCGGAGTTAATCCCATCCATTTGGTTGAATTGCGCGTATTGTCGTGCGTTTTTGTTTATTCCAGACACCGCACCTACCGTATCGACCCCCGTAAGGATGGCTCCCGAGGCAATATCCACGGCTTGCTTGGTCCCTTCGGCGCTTGTTTTTACAGTTTGCTCGGTAGTGACTAGCGTGGCATAGCCAAACGTCTTCGCAAACCAAGCGATTATCGGACCAAAGAAATCGGCAAACCATTGGGTGCCTTGGGCTAAATACAAAAAGATGTTAACTCCTAAAAATGCAAGCAATACAATCACGATTAGTGCGACGACCCAGTTGGAGGAGGAGTCATCGTTGGAATAGACACTTTCTGAAAAGGAAGAAGACGCGGTGGAAATACGTTCTGGTATGCTATCGGTGATGGTTTGCAAAAGTTTATTGGATTCTGTTGTGCTCATTATAATAAAAATATATATATTAATTTTTTATTATATCTGCATCGGTCGCCATTCCATTATGAAAAGGTCATCAAATACATAAATTGGTTCAAGTTTCCTAATAGTTCGTCGCGGACATTTAATATGTCAGTGTGCTCTTTTTTGGAAGGGGAAAACGTGTTGTCAATATTTACTAAAAAATGCTTGTATTGCTCTATCTTTTTCAAAAAGTCAGAAGAATTGCTAAAATCATAGATGGGGTTGGATTGGACATTGGTTAAATTGATTCGCAACCCATTTTTCCCAAGCATGATTTCTACAAACGTGTCAATGTTTTCATTTAGTTTTGAATATAGGTCATCTGTTGCTTTATGTGTCGCATAACTCATAGTTTTCCAATGATGCAATTTGATTGTGTTTAGCATTTCAATAAAAGTTAATACGATAGTTTGCTCTTGATTCATTATGGATTTGGTGTGCTTACGCGTATGAGTGCCCGCGCGCATATTGTAGCCTCCCGCGCGCATATTGTAGCGTTTTGGGGCGTTTCCTCCGCGAACGGTTCGTTTTAACGATGACTTTGCCATGGTTATATTAAATATACATATTATATTTGTATGAACGCGTATAATTATTATGCGTTTAAAATATATTTGAATACTGTTAATTAATATTATATGTCAAAAGTATGTTTTATCACAGCAATTTACGGAAACTACGAGTTGAGTTGTAAACCTTTTGTTAAACAATCTGTGCCAACGGATTTTATATGTTTTACAGATAACAAAGATATAATTAGTAATGGATGGGTCATTGATACTACCCCGCATCATTTAATTCATAAAAGCAAACTCGATGACGACACATTTACAAACTCAATATGTAATAATAAACATACTTTTAACATCGCAAAGTATTACAAACAATCATTTATAAATATACCTTTTTTAGATAATTATGATGTTATTATATGGTTAGATGGTACAATTGAAATAAAATATAATAACACAAGTGAATATATATTGAATAATATTTATAAAGAGAAAATAATCGGGTGGCATCATGAAGCAAGATATGGTCTATTAAGCGAAGAGGTAAAAGATTCGCATTTTTTTAGATATACAAGCACATATTGGAATCATCAATCCCAGCCGTATCAGGATGTTGATCATCAATATGAATGTTATAAAATGGACGGATATAATGATGAGTTTTTTAAAAATCTTAATTCCCACACCCCACATATGGGAGTGTGGATTACGTGTTTTGTAGCGTTTCTTCATAAAGATGAGCAAGTTAAAAACTTTTTAGACTTGTGGTATTTACAAACGTTAAAGTATACAACCCAAGACCAAATTGGCTTCTCTTATGTTTGCCAAAAAACAAATATGATTCCATTTACATTGCCAAATAATGATATTTACGGAAATAACATGCAATTTAATACAATGTTTTATACAAAACGTGATCATGGGAAATGATATAAATCGTTATATGACGCAAATTATAGATAGTATTATATGTAATATGATGTAAAATTACATCATATTATCATAATCAATATAATTTTATTACACTCGCTTTCACTCAGTTGAGTTGCATTCTCATTTATTTGTATTTATTCGTGGCAACGGCAACTTTGTTTTCCAGTAATGGGTGATTAAAAATGTTAACATCTGGTAAGGCATCATTAACATTGTAATCTGTTATGAAATCAAGGTCGTTTACAAAGGGTACCTTATTAAAATATAAAATGTAAGAAATCGCACAATCTTCTATTGTGTACGGATATGAATTGCTATATTCATCGTAATGGAATATGTTGTAACCTATATTCTCCATATGATTCACTAATATTTGACAGCAGTTTACAGATAAATAAAATAACGAACCTGCCACACCAATAGGTATTTCGGGTCGTAACACATACTCGTATATATTCACACCTTGTAAATTATGAAGAGGATTGTTAAAATCCTCCATATGGGATGTATAATACTCTACCATAAAATAATCAATAACTCTGTTTTTTAACATATTTTTATCATAACGAATCAATGATTTTCCAGATGGAGACCAACCTAAAAACCCCGGTTTTTCCGACATACATAAAAACTCTTCCAGCTTTGGAATATTAAAAATCATATCGTCCCCGCTACGTATTACCCCTTGTTTGATGTGGAACAATTCATATGCATACTTAATTGCCAATACGAGTTTTTTTAATAAATGGATATAGCTGTCCTCACATTTTAATGTGAGCATATTCCCATCTAGCTTGTAAGGCGCTTCTATAAATAAGTCTCCTAACACATATAGCACTTTCCAATTACAATACTCGGCTTTTGGCAATGAAAACTCCTTAAGTCGGGTGTGTTTATGCTTTTGACAGCTTAGTATTAAAATCACTCCTTCTACGGTTTCTTTTTCTTTATCCATTACGCTATAATATATAATGTATAATGTATAATGTATAATGTATTTATATCGTTATATCGTTATATGGTGATAATATGATAGTTACGTATTGGACCACTATGGGTTATCCGCGCGCGGTATAAAGGACGCACTCAGCGTGTTCATCTTTTCCAGCTTTTCAATCGTTTTGTCCAAATTGCTTTTGCCCATATTGTTGAACAAGTAATCTGTGTTTGGGGACACTTCGTTTTTTTTAATTTGCTTGTATATCAGGTCAATTTTCTCTACAATGTGCGAGACTTTTTCCTTGTCTTTCACAATTTCTTCCTGAAGATTGCACGGCGCAATCAACAGCTCCACTACAAAATACAAATAATATTTACGCTTTTTTGCGCATCCACCTCCGTAGCGCAATGTAAATAAGCTGAGAACACTGTTCACTATGTTTTGTATGATTTTTGGCTTTTTGGAAGACTCGTTCAAAATGACATCCCATACTATCCAAATAATATCCATTTGTTGCTTCGGGTCTACTTGCGCAAAGGTTCTTCGTTCGCACCGTAGCGTTTCGTTTTGTTGCGTGCATATTTTCTCAAACTCCAGTATCCATTCTATCCAGTAGCACGACTGCATAGAGTTTCTTCCTTTGTCGCTAATGTTGTAGGCAAACTCATTTAGCGCAATAAATAATTCCTTGGGGTCGTCCGGCAGAAACACCTCGTCAATAAAATGCATATCAGGCGCTTTCAACCGGTCCGTCATATGTGTCAAATCAAACTCTGTCTTTTTTATTTTCACCGACTCAAACGAGTGCTTGCGCTTCGCTTCACAAAGCACGCAAATAATTTCGCAAAACATTTTTCGGACTTTAGGATTGTTGCGTAGCCTTAGTAAATCGGTGGTAAACCCGCTGGATACAATGTCTCTAAAGTTATTGACTCGCAAATCTAAGTAGGATGCCATCTTGGGGTTTCCTAAATGGATGCGTTTTACGTAAAACATTAGAAGCACCTCCCACAAGTCGCTATAATGTCCTGCGCAGATTAGCTCTACGCTCCAGTAGCAAGCCGGTTCTATTTTGGACTGGATGAGTGAGCTTAGCAACTCTTTTTTTACATCGGTCTTTTTAAACTCCGAGAACGTGATGCCTTTGAAGGCATTCTGCTCCCGAATGTCATTTATATCGGTGGTATCCATTATATTTGAAAATACACAAAAAAAATAGCAACAATACATATAGACAATGAATGTGTATTTAAAATTAATATCCGACCAAATCAATTCTCTTGTGCGAGGATACAATAAATCCTCCCCTTGGGCAAAAACATTCATCTTAACATTGCTTACCTTGTTAGTGATTGCCTATGTCAGAAAGCTTCAAGAGGAAGAGCCACATAAACAAGACAGGATAGAAGGGTTTGAACAGCAAGAGCGCTTTGTGTTTAAGCAAAACAATGAAATCTACGACGAGTTCTATGCAAACATTTACGATTATTTAGTATACAATTACCACAAAGATGAATATGAAATCGGGGAAATCGTAAACAAGACTACCCCCAGCTCGCAAAGTCGTATATTGGATGTCGGCTCTGGCACTGGGCACCACGTGGGGCTGTTAGATGCGCAACATATTCAAGCCACTGGGCTAGAGATTTCCCCCGCAATGATTGCACAGGCAAAAAAAACCTATCCCAACAGCAAGTTTATATTGGGCGACGCCCTCAACTCGGGCGCGTTTCCTGCCAATTCCTTCACGCACATTACGTGCTTGTATTTCACCCTTTACTACTTCCCAAACAAAACCCTATTTTTTGAGAATGCAATGAAGTGGTTGATGCCGGGCGGCTCACTAATTATCCACCTTGTAGACAGAGATAAGTTTGACCCCATTTTACCCCCAGGCAATCCGCTTATGTTTGTGAGCCCTCAAAAGTATGCGAAGTCGCGTATTACTCACACCAATTTGGTGTTTGACAATTTTGATTACAATGCCAATTTTGAGTTAGACAAGTCCAAAGATGTGGCCAAGTTTATCGAGCGTTTCCAGTTCAAAAATGGGCAAACGCGAAAAAACGAGCATACCATGTATATGGAAAAGCAAACCGCTATTTTGGCCAAAGCACAGGATGTGGGGTTTGTTCTACAGGAAAAGGTGGAGCTATTGAATTGCGCGTATGATTTTCAGTATTTGTATGTGCTTGTCAAACCGAATTAACACGTGCGGATAGGTCCACAAAAACTTTTATTATGTAAATATAATTAGCCTACTTATGTGGTTATATATGTTTACTGCATTTTTCGCAATGGCTCTATTCTGCATTGCCTATGTGCGCATTAGTTGCAAGTTTTGGGTGGACCAACCCGTGATGCATTTTTACGATATTAAGTATTGGTTTAAAGCGAATGGAGTCATCGATGCGGACCTACCGGAAAAAAACAAGTTCTGCAATTTTAAACAAATCCATACCTACAAGTTTTCGGATGTGGGCGATGTAAAAATGGACAAGTTTGTGTCCCTGATACAAAACAACTACTTACAAAACAGAGACAACGTTTTTCTTCCTTTAAAAGAAAATATAACCCCCTATTTCGCGAATCACACCGGTCCCTCCTTTTGGAGCTTCTATTGGGAGGAGTCCTTAGTCCAGCATATGGTGAATGGGAAAGTGGAAGAAAACAAGCAATTGATTGGCGCAATCACGAGCCGACCCGTGAATGTAGTCATTCATACATCCAACAAACCCAAACAACTGACCGCATACTATGTAGACTATTTGTGTGTGCATTGCAATCACAGGAAGAAAGGGATTGCACCCCAGCTCATTCAAACGCACGAATACAACCAGCGCCATTCAAACAAGTCGGTGCGCGTGTCTATCTTTAAACGTGAGGAAGACCTAACTGGAATCATACCGCTATGTTGCTTTAATACGTATGCCTTTTCTATGAAGGGATGGAACAGCCCGATGGAACTTCCGGGAGGCGCCGCGATGGTAAAATGCACCAAGACCACCCTTACAGAGATTCGTCCATACATCTATGCGGATTCGGGGACAGACGGGTCACCATTTGAAATCCGTGTTCTACCCGATATGGGCAACTTGCTTGAGCTAATGCAGACCAATAATGTGTTTGTCTATTTTCTCGTGAAGGATACGCTTGTGATTGGCATTTACTTTTTCAGGAAAACGTGCCTGTTTATTGAAAAGGACGCCGAAGCGCTTTGTTGCTTTGCGTCTATTTATAATGAAGAAAACGGAACCAAGGAAGAGTTTGTCCACGGATACAAGCTGGCACTCTCTAACATATGCGCCATTCCAAATACTACCTATAAATACGCAGTAGTTGAAAAAATAAGCCATAATGATTGGATTGTAGACAATTTAACGATAAAAACAAAGCCATACATTATATCGCCGACAGCATACTTTTTTTATAATTATGCACACAAAACAGTTGCTCCCAATAAAGTGCTGATGATTAATTGAGTGGTTATCAGTTGTTATAAGTTGTTTAATTGGTTATGATTAACTCCATTCAATTATGATGGCTGGCTGGAGATTGTTGTGTATCGGATGTCCCCAAAGCTCACTTTCCGATAAATACACGTCGCACCCAGGGAATGAAAACTTGCATTGTTTTATTAATTCCTCAATATACTTCCGGTCATTCGCGCTAAGCACGCAATCCAGAATGTTAATTTCACGCAGTTGTTTGAGGTCAAAGGAATACTCGGAGAACATGAATAGATAAAACGCATAACGAGTGGAACGAATGCACGCAGTGTCCATCACGTTTTTGTATATTTTTTTCACGTCATTCATAGAGCATCGTAAATATTTCATCGCCTGTTTCTCTGTGGCAATCCGCTTCAACCGTTCTCTAGATAATGGTTTCAATAAGGTCATTGTATCCATATTAGGCACGCCGGATGGAATAGACATTACAGATATAAATAATATTACGCGATTACGTTTTAATATTTATTTGTGGTAGTTTTTTGCGGATTTGCGGCGAAATTGTTGTTTTCAAATTGGATTAATTGGGGGGTATGGTTGGGTAAGGAGGAGTTGTTTCATAATGTTTTCCATCTGGTCCGCACAGCGTTTTATCCCCTCTCGCAATATATGCAGGCTCAAACTCGGCCAATCGTGTTTTCATATCAAATATTATAAACCTCATACATCTCGCGTTCTTGTCATCTGAACCAGGTAATAAAGATTTTGGTATATAATAATAATTACAATCAGCACATTTTTTTACACTAAATGTGCGTTTGGCTTGATTTATAAAGGAGGTAAATCTCATTATATTTTAGATAATATAATATTTTAAATAAATTATATTTAAATTATTTGGGTTATGTTGATTATGCGTGTGTGTGTATTCATTATTATTTTATTATTTTATTATGTTTCTATGTTTAATAGTTTATCTACCAATATTCTTTATCGTTTTCATTGCCGAGTCCGGGGTTACGGAGATGCTATCTATTTTCTCTCTGATTAAAAACTCGCAAAACTCCGCGCTATCCGATGGCTGTTGCCCGCAAAACCCGACCTTTACCCCATAGGATTTATACGTTTGGATTGCCATACGTATCATTCTCCTATAGCTTTCATTTTTGTCGTCGGACAAATACGCCACCTTGTCGCTGTCCCTATCCACCCCAATCGTCAATTGCAACAAATCGTTCCCGCCAATCGATACCCCGTCCACCATTGGGCTAAACCGGTCCGCCTCAATCACGTTGCTCGGTATTTCGCACATTAAATACACTTGCAATCCGTTTTCCCCTCTTGTTAACCCATAGCTAGCCATCGTGTCCAGCACTTGTTTGCATTCGTCCGGTGTTCTACAAAAGGGAATCATCACCACCACATTGGTCATTTGCATTTGCTCTCGGACGTATTTAATTGCTTCGCATTCCATTCCAAATGCGGATTGGTATTCTTTCGAATAGTAGCGCGACGCCCCTCTCCATCCAATCATCGGGTTCTCTTCGTTTGGCTCGTATAGTTCGCCCCCAATTAAGTTCTTGTATTCATTGGATTTGAAGTCGGATAACCGCACAATCACCTCATTCGGGTAAAACGCAGACGCAATCTTGGCAATCCCTTTTGCTAAATGCGCAATAAAATGTGTTTTCCCTTCTTCCTTATTTGTCCCAATGATTTCCTCAACTTTTTCTTTCACGTTCTCTGGCAATTCAGGATAATTATACAAGGCGAGAGGATGGATTTTCACGTAGGAGTTAATAATAAACTCAATGCGCGCCAATCCTACCCCGCTATTGGGTATGAACGAGTTTTGGAAACTGCTTTCAGGGTTACCCACATTCAACATCAGCTTCACTGGTAGCAAAAGACTGTCGCTCACGTCCATTTTGTCTACTTTCCAAGCGAGCTCCCCTTCATATACGCGTCCAACTTCCCCGCTAGCGCAAGAAAGCGTCACTTTGATAACATCGTCTAGCACGCTGGTAGCATTGCCCGTGCCAACAATCGCATTTAGTCCCAACTCGCGCGCCACAATCGCGGCGTGGCACGTTCTTCCTCCTTTGTTAGTAATAATCCCCGAGGCAATCTTCATTATGGGCTCCCAATCGGGTGTGGTCATATCGGTGACTAAAATATCCCCTGCTTGGAACTGTTTGAACTCGGATACGTTGGTTAATATTTTGACATTGCCTGCGCTGATTTTATCCCCCACGGCGACCCCTGTCATAAGGAGGCTCCCTTCTTCTAATAGGCTATATTGCGCAATCTGGAGTGCACACTGGTTGCTGTGGATGGTTTCGGGTCTGGTTTGCAATATATATAATTGGTGGTCGGTGCCATCTAGCGCCCATTCCACATCCACGCCAATCGCTTTCCCAAACAAGGTGGCATACTCGGACTCAATATTGGCAATGTGCTTTCCGAGCGCAATGGCACACTGGTCGGTCAAGCTATATGTAGTTACCTCTTTCTCGGTTGTAGGGACCTCTCTTACCCCACGCTTGCCGTTGTATATCATCTTGGTATGCTTTTTACCGAGTGTTTTGCTGATGATAGGGTCAAACTCCAAATAGCTCGTGTGAGTGAGGACTCGCTTGTCAAGAATATATTCATCCGGGGTAACGCCACCCGACACCACTAGCTCACCGAGACCAAATGCAGAGTTGATTACAATGGCTTTGCTGTATCCCGTCTCGGGGTCTAACGAGAAGGCTACCCCAGAGGCGCCGATATCCGCGCGAACCATTTTTTGAATGGCGACCGAAATCTTGACTTGATGCAGTTGGATGTTATGGGTTTTTCGGTAAGACAACGCCCTGCTATTAAACAAGGAGGCAAAGCAATGCTTGACGGCAAGTAGCACTTGGTCCTCCCCACTAATGTTTAAAAAGGTGTCTTGCTGTCCTGCGAAAGAGGCGTTGGGCATATCTTCCGCGATGGCACTGGAACGCACGGCAACCTCTAGATTTTTCACTCCATATTGCTGGCATAGATTGCGGTAATTGTCCACGATGCTTTTACGTTGTTTCACGGTAAAGTCGGCACTAAAGATACGGTCTTTTAATTCGCAAGAGGCGGAATCTAATTTTTCAATAAAGGCAAACTCGTCCATCTGTTCAATCCCCGGCGAACTCATAATAGCATCCATATTCGACTTAATTATATTTTCTAAATCGTTGTTTCTTATAAACTCGTCGTATAGCTCGGTAGTAATCGCAAACCCATCGGCAATATTAAAATGGAGATGTTTCGATAAACGGGTAAGCTCACCTAATGAGGCGCATTTCCCTCCGACCAAAGAGGTCATCTTGTAGGAACAATCCTTAAACCATACAATAGTGCTCATTATACTATTTCTATATACTATAACTTAATTTTTATACTGTTTTTATAAATATGTGATGGGGGTTATATTGCATTTGCCCTAGATGGCAGTGCAACCCATCAAATATTTATACGTAAACGTGAGGAATGAGTTAACGAGTATATTTGCCAACCCGCGCAAAAGAATCGGCAATGAAAATGATAAACACCCCTAAAAAGGAGTAAAGGACGACTTCTTCCGTAACATTTCCCGTTCGTTCGTCGTGGTTTTCTTCCAACAAGTTAATCATATAGTTTAATTTTTCCATAATGGAGTCCTGGTTGGGGGAGGGGGTTGTGTAGGCGGTTGCGTGATTATAATTCACAAGCGGTTGCTGGTTTGGAGACGTGGCATAGTGCTTGGTGGCAGGTCCGTATGACGGAGTCATCTTTTTATAGTATTCCTCGGGCGTCAGCTGGTCCCCATACATAGAATGAACTGTGTTCGAGTTCGCGTTTGCTTGCTCATTAAACAATTGCATATGATTTAATGAGTGGTGTGCGATAGGTTGCTCATTGTGCGAAGGCACAGCGCCATAGTCATTGAATCCCTCCTTTTGCCCCTCCTTTGGTGGGGTTTGCTCTTTCATAATGGTGTTTTGCACACCCATCGACATGGGCGGAGCGGGAGGGTCAAACAAGGGCGCATCGTCATTGTCGGTTTCGGCCGAGTTATGAATGGAAGCCAACAAAGAGTTCACGCGCTCACTATTTGCTGCAGGAGGGCGCAACTTTTGCGTT
>Ga0214921_10002272_pt1 | contig 31467 bp, 36 predicted proteins | sample LL1505_MetaG_FD_177992 | JGI IMG/M metagenome (GOLD analysis project Ga0214921, IMG submission 177992) | Freshwater microbial communities from Lake Lanier, Atlanta, Georgia, United States - LL-1505 | ecosystem: Environmental > Aquatic > Freshwater > Lake | place: USA: Georgia | collected... | reverse complement strand
ACTTGGACTGGTGTTGTAGCTGGAAATTATGCTATAAAAGCAATTGCTTATGATAATTTAAATGCTTCAACAAGTTCAAGTGTTGCTAACGTAACTGTTATTAATCCAGCTCCAACTGTAACTTTAAATACACCAACAAATAACCAATCATTTAATCCTGCGCCTGCAAGTGTTTCAATTACTGCAACGGCTGCTGATGCTGATGGAACAGTTTCAAAAGTTGAATTTTACAACGGAACTACTTTGTTAAATTCAGATGTAACTGCGCCATTTGCTTATACTTGGTCAGGTGTTGCTGCTGGTACTTATGCAATTACTGCGAAGGCTTATGATAATCAAAATAAAGTAACTACTTCATCTGTAGCTAATATTACGGTTGTAGGTGCTGGCGGAACTTGTACTGCTCCTGTTTATAACGCTGCAACAGCTTACAATGGCGGACAATCAGTTCAATATAACGGAATCAAATATACTGCTAACTGGTGGACGCAAGGAGCTCAGCCTGATTTAAACAACGGTGCTGTTGGTACTGGTAAACCATGGACTAGCAATGGTACTTGTACTGCTCGTTTAGGTGATGCAACTAGTTTTGCAACAGGTATTTACCCTAATCCATCAAATGGCGAATTTACAATTGTGGTAGAAGAAAACGCTACTGCAGTTATTTTAAACGCTGTGGGTAAAGAAGTTACAACTTTAGCTTTAGTAAAAGGAAATAACAATGTTGCTCTTTCTTTAGCTACTGGAGTTTACTTCGTAAATATCAACAACCAAGTTACTAAATTGGTAATTGAGTAATTATGGTACAAGGTATTAAGTATTAGGTACAAAGTTTATACTCTTTACTTTAGACTTAATACCTAAGACTTAATACTTTTACAAAAAAGGGTGAATTATCAGCAATGATAGTTCACCTTTTTTTTGTAAATTATTGTGTGATTATACTTGATACAAGCAATAATATTTGATTTTTCACATCTCACTTGTCCCCTCTCCCCTCTCACGTCTCACCATTCACCTGTCACCTCTCACCATTCACCTGTCACCTATCACTTGTCACCTCTCACCTATCACCTCTCACCTATCACTTATCCCCTCTCACTTATCCCCTCTCACTTATCCCCTCTCACTTATCACCTGTCACCTATCACCTGTCACTTATTTAGGTAGCATTAAATCATACCTTTTTATTTCGTCGTTGATAGTGAGCGAGTTGCCAATAATCCAAGGATTGTATTTTTTTACTACTTTATAATTAAGTCCATTTTGTTTGCACCAAATTTTTACATTTTTTACCGTGCGAGTAATAGGGAAAAGACGAATATTAAGTTTGAATTTTCGAGGCCATTTTTTGAGTTTATATTTATCTGGGTGCTCAAGTATTTCTTTGTATGCCAGTATTTTATAAATATATCTCGACGATTCGTTGTTGAGTTTTAAATCATGATACGAGTTGGTTTTGTGACGTTTACATGCCCTTATCAAAGCTGGCATGCCCATGTTGTAGCTGGCGGCAGCGTTTGTCCAATTGCCAAAATATTTTCTAGTATAATTAAAAAATCGGCAAACAGCATAGGTAGATTTTACAGGATTGTAACGCTCATCTATTTCATTATTAACATGTAAGCCAAATTCAATACCTGTGCCCTTCATAATTTGCCAAAAACCCACGGCACTTCTTTGAGAAATTTGCTCACTTTGTAAGCCACTTTCTACCACGGCAATGTATTTAAAATCGTCAGGAATGCCCTTACGTTTCAAAATGGGTTCTATAATGGGAAACCAAAGTTCGGCATTGCGCAGCATAATGGCCATTTCGGTAGAGTGACGAGCAATTTTTTTCAGTTCTCGTTCAAATTTTCTTCTTTTTGATTTTACGTTGAACGGAAAATGCTCCCCAGCAAAGGCATATTTTTCGTAAAGTGTGGAGTCGAAACTGTAATTAGAACTGGTATCGTTGTACTTATCAACTTCTATGTAGTTGAATACCAAATACAACAATACCAGTAATATAAAACTGACAAATATTTTTATTCCTTTTTTTATCAAAATTAAAAGTTAGGCTGCAATAGATATTTTGAATAAAAATCATCAATCACTTTTACAGCATCAGTGGGGTTATCTACAATATTTATTAAATTCAAATCTTCGGGATTGATGTTTTTTTCTTGGCCAAGCATTACATCTTTTATCCAATCTATCAAACCTGTCCAATAATCTTTTCCCACCAAAACAATTGGAAAACGACCAATTTTTTTGGTTTGAATTAATGTAATAGCTTCAAACAACTCATCTAAAGTGCCCATTCCGCCAGGCATAACAATAAATCCTTGAGAATACTTGATAAACATTACTTTACGAACAAAAAAGAAATCGAAAGTAATCAATTTATCTCTGTCGATATAAATATTATGTGATTGTTCAAAAGGCAACACAATATTTAACCCTACAGATTTACCACCCTGAATATGAGCACCTTTATTCCCTGCTTCCATAATTCCAGGCCCACCACCCGTAATTACTCCATAACCATGACGAACTAGTTTTGAGGCTATTTCCACGGCCATTTCGTAGTATTTATTATCTGGAGAAGTACGTGCTGAGCCAAAAATAGACACACAAGGGCCAATTTTTGCCAATTTTTCAAAACCTTCCACAAATTCAGACATGGTTTTGAAAATAGTCCAAGAATTTTCACTCTTTATTTCGTTCCAATTTCTGCTTTTGAATGCTTCCCTAATGCGGTTTTCGTCATCCAATAATTCTTGCTCTGTCATAATTGTTCGTATTTAGATTTCAGAAAATGTTCCTTATTAAAATAAATAAAAGGAATAGGAAGCTTAAAACGAGAACGGTTAAAATTTGTTTTCAAGTCACAAAAATAGGTCTATTTATTTACATTGGCAAAAGTTATCATCCTTGTAAATGTAAATACCACCCTAAAAATTTAATTTCATAAATAAAAGTAGTTTTCAATTTCTTGAATTTCTAGCCTGATTTTAAAATTTTAAAAAATACATAGCAGGATTAATTTTGAAATAATGTTTTCTATACTTGAGAGTATATCTTGTAACAATTTATTGATTTCATTATTGCCCATAAATCATCAATTTAGTTTTATTCAATTCATTTATGAAATAGGGATTTTTGATTGACCGTTCGGTAAGTAAATCTATTTTGCGATGTAATAAATCTTCTAATTCAAAAGTCAAATCCCAAAGGTGTTCTCCTGCGTCCACGGGGTCTAGATTGTCTTGTATATTTACTAAAAAATCAACATCACTTTTGTCATTAAAAGCATCAGTAAGCACAGAACCAAACATATAAGCCTTGGTTATTTTATGTGCTTTCAACAACTCCACCACCTGAGGCATATAAGATTGAATAGATGAATGTATCATAATTACGCTCTTTTTTGTTGATTATAAAAAAATTATCAATACATAATTATTTCAAATATGAATGAATATTATGAAATAATCAATACAATTTTTAAGATGGTAAGTATGTTTTGTAAAAATGTCTGAAAAAGGAATAAACCTATGTGGTTTAATAAATAACCTCGGTATTTGTAGAGAAACACGGCCGTGCGTCTTTGTTAGATAGTCATAATGGCCGTGCTTTTACATAGACATACGGCCGTATGTCTCTACCAAATACCCCTAAAACACCAATGCCTTCGCTCAAAGCAAAGGCATCCGTGGTCTGCAAACATTATTAATTACTAATTATTAATTCTTAATTACCTCGAAGTCTCTACCAAATACCCTAGAAACACCAATGCCTTCGCTCAAAGCAAAGGCATCGGTAGTCTGAATTAGGAGGAGAAAGATGTAAAGATGATAGGATTTTCCTCTCTGATTTTTTAGAAAGGATGCATAATCAAATTTACTTTCAACCCCATTATTAATTCTTAATTACTAATTATTAATTAAATGAGTTACCTCGAAATTACCACCTGCTTGGTATAACTTGCCTTTTCGCTCACCACTTTTAAAACATACACGCCATTGGCAACATTGCTGGTATTGATTTGTGCATTATTATCATTTATGGCTTGAGATAAAATAGTTTGCCCTTGCAAATCTGTGATACTTACAGTGCCTTGTATGCTTTCATTTAATTGAAGATGTAGGATATTTTGGGCTGGGTTGGGGTAGATATTGAGAGAAGAAATGGTAGTGGTTTCAATGCCATTAGCTGAGCCAATAGTAATTTTACGAATTATTAAATTAGTATAATCTGCTATATACACATTGCCCGAAGCATCTACGCAAACGCCAAATGGACCGTTAAAACTGGCACTAGTTCCCTGCCCATCATCTGAACCTTGTGTTCCAGACCCCGCCAAGGTGCTTACTAGCCCACTAGGGCTTATCTTGCGAATTTTCTGATTGTAAGTATCCGCCACATACACATTACCTGAAGCATCTAGGCAAACGCCGTTTGGACCACGAAAACTGGCAGCCATTCCTTGCCCATCTGCTGAACCATAAGCCACCCCACCCGCCAAGGTGCTTACTAATCCACTTGGGCTTATCTTGCGAATTTTGTTATTGTTATAATCCGCCACATACACATTGCCTGATGCATCTACGCAAACGCCGTGCGGATAGTAAAAACTGGCAGCCGTTCCTTGTCCATCTGCCGAACCTTGTGAACCAGACCCCGCAAAGGTGCTTACTAATCCACTAGGGCTTATTTTGCGAATTTTGTTATTCATCTGATCTGCCACATACAAATTTCCCGAAGCATCTACGCATACACCTGTTGGTCCATTAAAGCTGGCAGCCGTTCCTTGCCCATCATCTGAACCTTGTGTTCCAGACCCCGACAAAGTACTTACTAGCCCACTTGGGCTTATCTTGCGAATTTTGTGATTGTCAGCATCCGCCACATATACATTGCCCGAAGCATCTACGCAAATGCCTCTTGGATTATTAAATCTGGCAACCGTTCCTTGTCCATCTGCAGAACCTGGACTTAACTGCCCAGCTCCCGCCAAGGTGCTTACTAGCCCACCAGGGCTTATCTTGCGAATTTTGTTATTGCCTGCATCCGCCACATAAACATTGCCCGACGCATCTACGCAAACGCCATATGGATTGGTAAAATTGGCAGCTGTTCCTTGACCATCAGCTGAACCTGTAGTTCTTGAACCTGCAAAAGTACTTACTGTTACATTTGGCTCATAGTTAGTTTGTGCAAAAGTGAAAGTTATGCTTTGTATAAGTAAAGCAAAAGAAGTGATTATTTTTTTCATTTTTGTGTTTTTATTTTTTTGTATCGAACAAGGAAGCAAATTAAGATTTTTGAGGTAAATATCATATACTCATTGTCATTTTTTTCTTAAACTAGGGGGTGGGGTAAAAAAATAATGGTGGGTTGGATTTTTGTAGAGACGCACGGCTATGCGTCTTTTTTCAAACATAGACATACGGCCGTATGTCTCTACAAATTACAAAAAATCAAATATTTCAAATTGATTCCACAATTAAATCATTCAAAATCTTGTCTATAAACTAAAAAAGCCATCCGAAGATGGCTTTTTGGTAATTCTATTTATATGAAAATCTTATGCTTCTAAAGCTGCTACACCTGGCAATACTTTGCCTTCCATGTATTCTAGCAATGCACCACCACCAGTAGATACATACGATACATCATTTCCAAAACCAAGGTTGTTAATTGCAGAAGCAGAATCTCCACCACCAATCAATGAAAATGCACCATGCTCGGTAGCGTCTTTCACTGCATTGGCAATTGCAATAGTTCCTTTTGCAAAGTTTGGCATTTCAAACACACCCATTGGTCCGTTCCAAAGTATGGTTTTTGATTTTAAAATTACTTCGCTAAATAATTTAATACTCTCAGGACCAATATCTAAACCTTCCCATTCGGCAGGTATTTGACCTTTTGGTACAATTTGGGTATTGGCATTATTGTTAAAATCATCCGCAATTACAGTATCAACCGGGAAAATTAAATTTACACCTTTTGCTTTTGCTTTCTCAACAATTTCTCTTGCAAGGTCTAGTTTGTCTTTTTCACAAAGCGATTTTCCTACTTCGCCACCATCTGCTTTCACAAAGGTGTAGCTCATACCACCACCAATAATTAAATTATCAACTTTGTCTAACAATTGCTCCACTACCAAAATTTTATCAGAAATTTTAGCGCCACCCATCACCGCAGTTACTGGTTTTTCGCCACCTTCCAATACTTTTTTAGCATTGTCAAGTTCTGCTTGCATTACCAAACCACAAATTTTGTCGGTAAAAAATTTAGCAATCACAGCCGTAGAAGCATGTGCTCTGTGAGCAGTACCAAATGCATCATTTACCCAAACATCGCCATGTTTAGCAAGTTTAGCAGCAAATTCTTCGTTTCCTTTTTCTTCTTCTGGGTAAAATCTTAGGTTTTCTAACAATAAAACTTCGCCTGCTTTTAAAGCAGCCGATTGTGCAAATGATTCATCGCCAATACAATCAGTAGCAAATTGTACCTCAACACCAAGTGCATTTGACAAATAAGCTACCACATGTTTTAACGAAGATTTTTCTTCTGGTCCATTTTTAGGTCTGCCCAAATGCGACATTAAAATCACAGATCCACCATCTGCAAGAATTTTTTTAATGGTAGGTATAGCTGCTTTTAATCTAGTATCGTCTTCAATTTCATTGCTTTTGCTCAAAGGCACATTAAAATCCACTCTCACAAGAGCTCTTTTACCTCCAAAATTATAAGAATCAATTGTTTTCATAAATAATTATTTTTTAGATATTTAATAGTTGATAAAAAGAAATTTACACATTGCAATATAAAAAAAAATCCCTTCAAACAACATTGAAGGGATTTTTTTAATTCTATATTTTAAGCCTCATCATGAAGCCAAGCTTTTTTGGCTTGCAATTCTTCCAATGTTTCACGCACATCAGGGTCGTCCACACAGCAATCTACAGGGCACACAGCCGCACATTGCGGTTCTTCATGAAAACCAGTACATTCGGTACATTTGTTAGGTACTATATAATAAAATTCGTCAGAAACAGGTTCTTGAGAATCAGTGCCTTTTATTACACTTCCATCTTCCATTTCAATGGTAGTAAGTTTGGTGCCGCCGCCCCATGTCCAGTTTACACCACCTTCATAAATAGCAGTATTAGGACATTCTGGCTCACAGGCCCCACAATTTATACACTCGTCTGTTATGATAATTGCCATAAATAAAAAACGTTTTATTTGTTTAGAATTTTTTATTTCTAATTGAGCCTGCAAAATTACGTAAGAAATGTTGTTTGACAAACATACTTTTCAATTAATTTTGTAGCTTAAATATAATTTCAATGAATTTACTCGAGCGTATTCAGTTTGTAAATAAATTACATCACCGTATCCAACATATTGTAGAGAGCAATGAGCCATCAGAAATCATTGGCAGGGCCGCTCTGTACAACAACTGGTTTACCCCAGAAAATGTTCGAAAATCTTTGCAAGGAATTCTATTTTTAACCGAAGAAGAAAATGTTAAAACTTGGTTAAGTGCCTATCAGATTCCTGATTTTCCAGTGCAGAAAAAGGTAGGTTTGGTGCTTGCAGGCAATATTCCTTTGGTGGGTTTTCATGATATTTTATGCGTATTTTTATCAGGTCATATAGCCTTAATAAAACCTGCAACGGATGATACTTTCTTAACAACCAAATTGTTAGAATTGATGGTGGAGATAGAACCCCGCATCATAAATCATATAAAATTAGCTGACAGGCTCAATGCAGCAGAAGCATTTATAGCCACCGGAAGCAATAATTCGTCAAGGTATTTTGAATATTATTTTTCAAAATTTCCTCATATCATTCGTAAAAACAGAAATTCTGTAGCGGTGCTTTCTGGCAACGAAACTGCCGAAGATTTTAAAGCCCTAGCTACCGATATTTTTTCTTATTTTGGATTAGGTTGCAGAAATGTATCAAAACTATTTGTGCCCGAAGGCTATGATTTTGTGCCATTTTTTGAAGCAATAGAAGAATTTGGAGATATATTTTTACATCACAAATACAAAAACAATTACGATTACAACAAATCGGTATATTTAATTAATTGTGAGCATCATTTCGACAATGGATTTTTGATGCTAAAAGAAGACAAAGCTTATAGTTCGCCTATAAGTGTAGTTTTTTATGAACATTACAAATCCTTGTCGGCACTAAGTTTACAGTTACAAGCCGACGAAGAAAAAATTCAATGCATTGTAAGCAACAATCCTGAAGTTTTAGGAGCCGAAAAATTGGGCAAATCACAGCTTCCGGCACCCAATGACTACGCCGATGGGGTAGATACTATAACTTTTTTAATAAATATTTAGATTAATTTTATATAAAAAAATTGGCTTAAAAAATTGATATACAACTGCTAAACAAAAAACAATATCAAAAAAGTACAACAGATTATTCGATGTGTAATAATTTTATTTGACTTGAATTGATTTATTGACTTATTTTGCATTGTGTTTTACACTAAAAAATCACGGGAAAATGTCAGAAATTGCACAAAAAGTAAAAAACATCATCATTGAAAAACTTGGTGTAGAAGAGTCTGAAGTAACTACTGAGGCTAGCTTCACAAACGATCTAGGCGCAGACTCACTTGATACTGTTGAGCTTATCATGGAATTTGAGAAAGAGTTTAATATCTCTATCCCAGATGATCAAGCTGAGAACATCTCAACTGTAGGTCAAGCTGTTTCCTACCTAGAAGCAAACGTTAAATAAGCTTTTCAATAAGCTTAACTAAAAATTTCTTTATTCTGCATTTATGCAATTAAAAAGAGTTGTTGTTACTGGTCTTGGTGCCCTTACTCCAATAGGAAACAATGTTTCAGAATTCTGGAACGGACTTTCTAATGGAGTAAGTGGTGCGGCCACTATCACGAGGTTTAATCCTGAAAAATTCAAAACCCGCTTTGCTTGCGAAGTTAAAGGGTATCATCAAGATAATTATTTTGAAAAGAAAGAAGGTCGTAAAATAGACCCCTTTTCTCAGTTTGCAATTATTGCTGCTGACGAAGCTGTAAAAGACTCTGGACTTTTAGAATCTACTTTCAATCCTGATAGAGTAGGTGTTATTTACGGTTCTGGAATTGGCGGAATCAAAGTATTTCAAGATGAAGTAACTGCTTTTGCTTTAGGCGATGGCACTCCAAGATTTAATCCTTTCTTTATTCCTAAAATGATTGTAGATATTTGTGCTGGTCACATATCTATGAAATATGGATTTAGAGGACCCAATTTTGTTACGGTATCTGCTTGTGCCTCAAGTACTAATGCTATGATTGATGCTTTTAACTATATTCGTTTAGGTAAAGCAGATGTAATAGTATCGGGTGGTGCAGAAGCTGCTATAACTGAAGCTGGTATTGGAGGTTTTAATGCCTTAAAAGCATTATCTGAAAGAAATGACTCGCCATCAACTGCTTCAAGACCATTTGACAAAGAAAGAGATGGATTTGTAATGGGAGAAGGTGGTGCATGTTTGATTTTAGAAGAATACGAGCATGCAAAAGCCAGAGGTGCTAAAATCTATGCAGAAATGATAGGTGGCGGTATGTCGGCTGATGCTTATCACATGACTGCCCCTCATCCTGAAGGACTTGGCGCTTTGAATGTAATGAAAAACGCTTTAGAAGATGCCTATCTTAAACCTGAAGACGTTGATTATATAAACGTACACGGTACTTCTACTCCACTTGGAGATATTGGTGAAATAACCGCTGTACAGAGATTGTTTGGAGAACATGCGTATAACTTAAATATAAGCTCAACTAAGTCAATGACTGGTCACCTTTTAGGGGCTGCTGGTGCTATTGAAGCTGTAGCAAGTATTTTTGCCATACAAAATCAGCTTATTCCGCCAACAATCAATCATTTTACTGATGATGAAGCTTTTGATCCTAGAATCAATCTTACCTTTAACCAAGCACAAGCTAGAAAAGTGGATGTGGTAATGAGTAATACCTTTGGTTTTGGTGGCCACAATAGCTCAGTAATATTTAGAAAAATCTAAATTTCAATATTTTGATTAAATTCATCTCACGTTTTTTTGGTTCTTCATCAGAAAAGCAAAATGAATTTCTAATCAACCAACTAAGACACATTATTGGTTTCAAACCCAGTAATGTGTCTTTGTATTTTTTAGCCCTTAAACATAACAGTTTTAACAAGCAACCTGCCTCAGCTGTTGGCATGGCAGACAATAACGAAAGGCTTGAATTTTTGGGCGACGCTGTACTAGGAATGGTTGTGGCAGATTTATTGTTTAAAAAATACCCCATGAAAGATGAAGGATTCTTGACCGATATTCGTTCTAGGATTGTAAATCGTCAGTCTCTCAATGAAATAGCAGTGAATATTGGCTTAGACAAGCTTGTAAAACTTGATAATACCCAAAGAAGAAATCCTGCTGCTTTTAAATCGGCCAACGGAAATGCACTGGAGGCTTTGGTGGGGGCTGTATATCTTGACAAAGGCTTTGACATCACTAAAAAATTTATTCTCGACAAAGTTATCAATGAGAATATGAAGGTGGAAGATGTGGTGCAAAACGACACCAACTACAAAAGCAAACTTATTGAACGTACGCAAAAAGAAGGCAAAGAACTCAAATTTGAGATAATTGAGGAAAAAGGAATGCGTGGTTACAAAATTTTTACCGCTCAAATTGTAATTGATGGCGAAGTGAAAGGCAAAGGAGAAGGTCAATCTAAAAAGAAAGCAGAACAAGAAGCCGCTAAGGCTACTTTGGAAATTTTGGATTGAGATTTTAGACGGAAGACGGAAGAATCTAGACTCTAGACAGAAGACTGCATCAAAAAATACCATTTATATTTACTGATTTTTATTTGCCCGACTGAAAAATATCGAAATTTAAATTTTAGATAATTGACTATATATCAGTAAAATAATCTTCCGTCTTCTGTCTATATTCTTCCGTCTAGTTAATAATTATTTCAAACTTATCTGCATCTAAATAAGCAGGAAATGCTTTTCTGTAATCAATTAGATTTTCGTGATTGAGGGTGATGGTTTTAATTTCTTCTATTTCACTTTGTGTGTAAATGATTTCACCTTTCATATCAATTACAGAGGTATCGCCGGCATAATGAATGCCTTTGCCATCATTTCCTACTCTGTTTACCCCAATTGTATAACATAAATTTTCAATGGCCCTGGCTTTCAATAGAGCATTCCAATGCAAGGCTCTTTTTTGAGGCCAATTGGCTATGTAAATAGCTATATCATATTGATTTTCAATAGTATTCCTACTCCAAACGGGAAATCTTAAATCATAACAAATCATGGGATTGATCACCCAACCTTTGAGCTTTACCAATAACTTTTCATTGCCGGCTGTGTAAAATTGATGCTCATCTGCCATTCTGAAAAGATGTTTTTTATCGTACTTTTCGTACTTGCCATCTGGTTGCATCCAAACTAATCTATTAAAAAACTGTTGGTTTTCAGCTACTATATAACTTCCACAAATTACAGCATTGGTTTGGGCAGCCATTTGTTTCATCCATCTAAAAGTGGTGAGATTGGAATGCTCTGCCAATTTGTTTACTTCCATGGTAAAACCTGTAGTAAACATTTCTGGCAAAATAATCAAATCTGTTTGGTTGCTTAAACTCCAAATTTTTTCTTCCAAATTTGATAGATTTGCCTGAATATCATTCCAATACAAATTGGTTTGAATGGTGGTAACTCTTAAATCTTGCATAGTTTTTCGGTGGCTTTTTGCAGGGTTTCATCTTTTTTGGCTATACAAAAACGTATAATTTTGTCGTCTTTTTTGTGGGTGTAAAATACCGAAACAGGAATACTTGCCACTCCATTTTGAGTTACCAATTGTTTTGCAAAATCAACATCATTTTGTGAAGAGATATTTTTGTACGACATCAGTTGAAAATAAGTACCTTGACTTTTAATAGGCTCAAAACCCGAATTTTCCATATTTGCCAAAAATAAATCACGTTTTGCTTGTATAAACGCTGATAGGTTTTGATACAAGTCCTTAAATGCCAATATTTTACTAAATGCTAATTGGCTAGGGGTATGTACTGCAAAAGTATTGAACTGGTGAACACTTCTAAACTGTTTGCTCAGTTTTTCTGGTGCAATTACATAACCCACTCGCCAACCTGTAAGGTGGTAAGTTTTTCCTAATGAGCTTATTACAAATGATTTTTGTCTCAGTATTTCATTTTGTAAGGCTGAAAAATGTTGTTGATTATCAAACACAATATGCTCATACACTTCATCGCTAAGTAAAAAAATATCTTTATTTTCTATAATTTTTGCCAATTTTTCAAAATCTTCTTTAGGCACCACACTTCCCGTAGGATTGTGTGGTGAATTAAGAATAATGAGCTTTGTTTTGGGAGAAATATTTTTTTCTAGCAGTTCAAAATTGATATTAAAATTTGGAAAATCTAATGGAATTGGCACTGCTTTTCCTCCTGCCAAATGAATAGCAGGCAGATAAATATCAAAAGCAGGTTCAAATATAATTACTTCATCTCCAGTATTTACCACTGACATTATGGTGCTAAAAACAGCTTCAGTAGCACCAGAAGTAATGGTGATTTCGGTATCAGGGTTAGGGAAAAATTGATAACATTCCTTGGTTTTATTGGCAATTTCTTCTCTTAAAGCTGGCAAGCCAATCATAGGCGCATATTGATTATGACCGTCTTTCATGGCTTGGTGAGCAAATTCAATCAGTCGTGGGTCTGGCTCAAAATCAGGAAATCCTTGTGCCAAGTTTACTGCATTGTGCTCTTTTGCCAAAGCCGACATGGTGCTGAAAATATTGGTGCCGAATGCTTCTAATTTATTCATGTTAATGATATTTAACACATTATATTTTGATATAAAACGTAGTTTTCAAATTTGTGAAATTTTAAACTAAACTTTATTGTCTGATTTTGTACTATGCATATTCTATGCTAAATATCTCCCACAGATCTCTCAGATTCCACAAATAAATTTGTGTAATTTGTGAAATCTGTGGGCAAAAATATTTAAAAGATTATAAAAAAATAGGGCTACAAATTGTAACCCTACTGTTGTTATTTTTTATTAGGATGTGGCACTTTTATTCTGTAATCGGCCTCGCATTTTCCTCTGCTAATATTGGTAAGTTTTGCTTTTAATAACTGTTTTTTCAATGAAGACAAGTGGTCAACAAACAAAATACCTTCAATATGGTCATATTCGTGCTGAATTACCCTGGCTTTAAAACCATCGTAATCTTCGGTGTGTTCTTTAAAGTTTTCGTCTAAATATTTGATTTTTAAGTTAGAAGGTCTTAATACTTCAGATCTAATACCTGGGATACTGAGGCAACCTTCTTCAAATCCCCATTCGTCGCCCCATTCTTCCAATATTTCAGGATTGATAAATACCTTCTTAAAATTGCTTTTGTTTTCTTTGTCGGCCTTGGTGGTATCTACAATAAATAATCTAATAGCAAGTCCAATTTGCGGAGCGGCAAGCCCTACACCATTGGCTTCGTGCATGGTTTCAAACATATCGCTCACCAGTTTTTTTATGTCCATACTGCCTGGTGCAATATCTTCTGCAACTTTTTTCAAAACAGGGTCACCATACACAACTATTGGTAAAATCATATCGCTTTCTGAAATTGGGTAAAAATTATATTAACCACAAAAATACACAGATTATCTAATATTTGAGGGTGATTTTTTATATAATTTAGAAAAATATTACAATGTTTTGATTATTTAATTAATTTGCAAACATAAATTTATTACATACTAAAAACACTTTACATTATGTTTAATTATTATTTACAAGTATTACAAAGTTATGCTATTTTCTCTGGAAGAGCCAGAAGAGCTGAATATTGGGGATTTGTTTTAATCAACTTATTAATCAATATTGGTTTAGGCTTACTTGATTATTTTGCAGGTACAATTTTTATTAGAATTATTTATTCATTATTAGTGCTTTTGCCTACATTAGCGGTGGGTGTAAGAAGAATGCACGATGTGGGTAAAAGTGGTTGGTTTTTGTTAATTCCAATTTACAATTTAATTTTGTTGTGTACTGATGGTCAAGTATTAGAAAATCAATATGGTGCAGATCCTAAATATAGAGAATTTGAAGGTAGTTTAACAACCGATACGCTTGATGGTCACATGCTTAGCTAAAATACAGGGAGAATTTTTATCCCTTTTTTTTATTCATTTTTACACTTACACTTATTTTTAAAATCATATCTGTTATATTTACAGAAAATTAATTGAAAAAATATTTAAAAATAGATATAAACTAATGGAATTTCCTTCTGAACTAAAGTACACCAAAGAACATGAATGGATTCGTGTAGAGGGTGATGTAGCATTTGTGGGCATTACTGATTTTGCTCAAAGAGAACTAGGTGATATTGTGTATGTTGACATTACTTCTGCAGGTGAGCAAATAGCTGCTGATGCAGTTTTTGGTACAATTGAAGCTGTTAAAACTGTTTCTGATTTGTTTTTGCCAGTATCTGGTAAAGTGTTAGAAGTAAATCCGGCATTGGATGGTGCACCTGAATTGGTAAATTCTGCACCTTACACAGAGGGCTGGTTAATTAAATTAGAAGTATCAAATGCTTCTGATATTGAAGCACTTTTGGATAGCGAAGCCTACAAAAAATTGATTGGAGCTTAAGATTTTAAAATATTCATAAAGAGGGTTAGGAGTTTTCTCTTAACCCTTTTTTCATGTTATAATTTCAAATGAAAAAAAATATTGCCTTATTTTTTATATTAATTCTCAACTTTTTGGTGCTCACTGCGCAGGATTTGAGCAGGGTAAAGCTTGATATTGATACACTTACCTCGCCAGCATTTCATGGTAGAGGCTATGTAAACTATGGCGATAGCATTGCAGCCAATTATATCAAAAATAGATTTCAAAAAATTGGGGTTTCTCCACTTGCTAGTTTAAACAATTATTATCAACCATTTACGATTGATATTAATACTTTCCCCAATAAAATGCTTTTCAGAAATGGGAGAAAAGAACTTACCCCAGGTAAATCATTTATTGTGCATCCTGATGCTCCTTCTTTTAAAGGAAAATTAAAATTATTTATTCCTGATACGCTTATTTTTAGCAATTTAGAAAAAAGAAGTGCCTTTTTAAAATTAGACTTGAGTGAAGTAGCCTTGGTTTTAGATGCCAAACTAAAACAGAAAATTAAGTTTGCCAGCACTGAGCTTAGAAAACAAATTTATTCTGCCCCTGTATTTATTTGGCTAATAGAAAAGAAATTAACTGCTTCACTTTCAAATCATCAGAAATTTCCATTGGAGATAGATGTGTTGAAAGACAGCATTGATTTGCATGCTTTGAATTTGAAAATAAATATTGAAGCCTCATTATTAAAAAATTATACCACCAAAAACATTGTGAGTCTGGTAAAAGGTACCTCGCAACCCGATAGTATTGTGGTAATTTGTGCCCACTACGACCATTTGGGTAGAATGGGCAAGGAAACCTATTTCCCAGGTGCTAATGACAATGCAGCAGGTATTGCTATGTTGTTGCAATTGGCTGAATATTACAAAGCTAATCCGCAGAAATACAGTATTTTATTGATAGCTTTTGGAGCAGAAGAACCAGGTTTGATTGGCTCTGAGTTTTTTGTAAAAAACTGCCCAGTATCTTTGCATCAAATTAAATTTGTGATGAATTTAGATTTGGTAGGTACTGGCGATGATGGTGCTATGGTGGTAAATGGCAGCATTTACAAAAAAGATTTTGAAAATTTAACCAAAATAAACGAAACCAATCATTATTTACCCATCATTAAGGCCCGTGCAAAAGCTCCAAATTCCGACCATTATCATTTTTCAGAAAATGGTGTGCCTTCGTTTTTTCTATTTTTATTAGGCGGAATTACTGCTTATCATGATGTGTGGGATGTGGCAGCCACTTTACCCCTCACTCGCTTTACTGAAACCTATAAATTGATACAAGAGTTTGTAAATCAGCAGTAAAGGGGATTTGTAAATTCTTGTATCAACTTATAACCTTTTACCCTTAATAAAAAATCTTATCAGGATTTAGTATTCCATTGGGGTCAAATACTTTTTTTATACCTTTCATTAAATTAATTTGGGTGTCATTTAAAGCAATATTGATATAGGGTTTTTGCACATAACCTATGCCATGCTCACCTGAAATAGTGCCACTCAGCGCCACTGTAAGTTTAAATAATTCTTTAATTCCCTCAATTACAGTAGTTTTCCAAGCTTCATCACTCAAATTTCCTTTGATAATGAAAATGTGCAAATTGCCGTCACCTGCATGCCCAAAACAAACCGATTGAAAACCATATTGTGTTCCTATTTCCTTAATTCCTTTTATCAATTGTGGCAAATGTGCCCTTGGCACCACCGTATCTTCCTCTTTATACACCGAATTTGCTTTTACACCATGGGCTACATTTCTTCTCAGTTTCCATAATTCTGCTTTTTGGTCGGCAGTATCGGCCATTAAAATTTCGCCCACTTCAAACTCACTCAATACTTCGTATATTTTTTCGGCATCTTGCATCAAAATGTCCATATTGTTGCCGTCAACTTCAATTAACAAATGAGCTTGTTCATTATCATTGAGTTGCATATCTAAACCAAGATATTTGATGGTCCATTCCAAGGCATCTTTTTCCATAAATTCTAAAGCAGATGGGGTAATGCCCGCTTTAAAAATAGCTGCTACTGCAGCACAAGCTTGCTCACTAGAGGCAAAAGGAGCCAACATTACAATATCTTTTGTAGGCAAAGGTATTAATCTAAACACTGCTTTTGTTACAATTCCCAAAGTGCCCTCTGAGCCAATCATTAATTGCGTAAGGTTATAACCAGTTGCATTTTTCAAGACATTAGCACCGGTTTCTATAATTTCACCAGTTGGCAAAACTACTTCCAAATTCAACACATAATCTTTTGTAACTCCGTATTTTACAGCCTTTGGTCCCCCGCTAGATTCTGCCAAATTGCCCCCAATAAAACAACTTCCTCTGCTTGATGGATCTGGAGGATAAAACAATCCTTGTTTGGCAACTTCTTCTTGAAAAACTTGTGTAATCACGCCAGGTTCAACGGTAGCTTGCAAGTTGTTGGTGTCTATATTCAAAATTTTATTGAATCTTTCCATGCTCAAGATTACGCCACCTCTCACTGGTAATGCACCTCCACTTAATCCTGTTCCTGCCCCTCTTGGTGTTACAAATATTTGATTTTCATTACACAACACCATTATTTTGCTTATTTCTGTTGCCGTGCGAGGTTTTAAAACCACCTCAGGGAAAAACTTTAAATCTTCCGTTTCGTCATGGCTGTATTTTTCCAAATCATCATGCGAAGTGAACACATGTTCTTGACCAATAATTTCTTCAAATTGCGAAATAAGCTGTTTTAATAGTGGCATTGTGTATATTTGTGAAATTTTTTAACAAAATGAAAACTAAACTTTCATCTCCCAAACTTACAAAAAATCTATGGTTTCAGTTGATACTTCTTTTGCTATGTTTTCAATTGGAGAGCTGTAAAAGAAAACATCATTCACAATCGTCTCAAAATGAAAGAATTGAGCAGGTAATAAAAGTTGCCAGAACCTATACTGGCACCCCCTATAAATTTGGTGGAAACAACAAATTGGGCATTGATTGCTCTGGTTTATTGCACAGTGCTTTTTTAGAAATTGGGATTGAAATACCCAGAACCACCAAAGAACAAGTAGAATATGGAAAACACATAGAAATGAAGGACTTACACGCTGGTGATTGGGTGTTTTTTACCGACAAACAAGGCAGTTCTAAAATCACACATGTGGGCATGGTAACAGAAGTACATGCCGAAAATGATGTAAAATTTATTCATGCAGGAAATAAATTAGGTGTAACCGAAGAGCAACTTTATCTAAATTATTGGCAAAAAGTATATCTTAAAGCCATCAGACCGCAGTGTTTTGTAGAGTGATTTTTAACCTTTCAAAGCTTTCGCCTGTGAAAAATGCAACAAACCATAAATTCTGCTTGTGAAAAATAACAAAAATGAATTTTTTCGCCTGTGAAAAATGTAAAATATTTTACTTTTCAATTGATTATTAGGTTGTTAAATGTTTTCAGACTATTTAATCACCAATTTCTCTATTTTTGAGGCTTTTGAATTTGAAATTATTTCTGTAAATATTATACCTAAAAAAAAATATTTATCTTTGTATCATAAAATTTTAAAGTCATGACAGAATATCAAAGAAGAACAGATATTTTAATTGAAAGATTAAAACAAAGCAAAAAAGAATCTTTGGAGGAAAGTAAAAAACGATACGAATCTCCAGAATTTCAAGAAATATTAACAAAATTGAGAGCTTTAAATAGTAAATAATGTATTATTCATTTTTCTTTGAAGGAGGTGAAGATAATTGTTATGTTTTTGAAACTGACAATAAATTTGCATACGAAATTTTGTTTAGACCATCAGGTTACCTTTTAGAATCAAAAATAAAATCAGAAATTACCGATAATGTTTTTGAGTTTATTATCAAAAATGTTTACAAACCCGAAAACTTACGTCCACCATTAGATAGTAAAATACCTTTAACGGTAGGTCATATTTTTAATGACTTTTTCAAAAGAAACAATAGTACAATTTGCATCTATTTTTGTGATTCATCGGATGCTAGACAAGCTGTGAGAATGAAGAAATTTAACCAATGGTGGCAACAACTAAAGCCTGTTGGTTATATTAAAATAGAAGAAACTTTAGTTGATTCAAAAAATATTGAATATCCTATTGCAATGATTATCAAAACCTCAAATCCATATAAAATGGAAATTATTGAGGCATTTTTAGCAATTGCTTACGAAGAAAACGAGAAATAATTTCAATTGCAGAGACGAGGCATCTCACGTCTCTACAATATTTTCTACTCAATCACCAATTTCTCTATTTTTGAACCTTTAGTATTTGAATAATTATTTATCTTTGTGTAATAAATTTAATGAGCAATGAAACTTTTAATAGAAATACCTGACAATGAAGCTGTATTTGGGATGAAAGTATTAAAAAGTCTTTCATTTATTAAAACAGCCAATCCCATATCTTCTTCTGCCATTTCTTTGTGGAAAGATTTAAAAGAAGCTGCAGAACAAGTTCAGTTACACAAACAAGGCAAAATAAAATTAAAAACTGCACAAGAGCTTTTAAATGAGTTATAATATTGTACTTTCTCTTCGTTTTGAGAAAGAATTTAAGAGATTGGCTAAAAAATATAATTCAATTAAAAATGATTTTGCCAATCTTATTGTACAGATTATTCAAAATCCTGCGGCTGGCACATTTTTAGGCAACAATTGCTATAAAATTCGATTAGCAATTACTAGTAAAGGAAAGGGTAAAAGTGGCGGAGCAAGATTAATTTCCTATCTTTATATAGAAACTGAAACTGTTTATTTGTTAACTATTTACGATAAAAGTGAAAAAGAAAATTTAAAAGAAAATGAGCTTAAAGAAATGGTTGATAGTTTAGAGTTGACCTAAATTATATATTCATTTTTGCATAAAAAAAAGCTTCTCATAATGGGAAGCTTTTTTGTTGCAATAACTAGAAGGATTTAAAATTCTACTCAATCACCAATTTCTCTATTTTTGAGCCTTTAGTATTTGTAACTTTTAATAAATAAATACCTTTAGCTAATTGTAAATCAATGTTTTGATTATGAGATACCTTTTGTAAAATAGCTACTTTAGCGCCTAATAAATCAGAAATTTCCAAATCTGCATTTTCATCAGAAATAAAAGAAAAATTACCATTGCTTGGATTTGGAGCTATTCCAAAAGTTGGCTGAGAAACCGTTTCTATACCAGTGGTGGCACCACCTACCAAAGTGATGGAAGCATTGTTGGCTGTTGCAGTTCTGGCATATCCAAGTGCTGCATCACCACCAATTTCTATACGCACAGTGTATTCATTACCAATGGTTAAACCTGTAAAAGTATCTGTTCTTAGGTTCTTGTTTTTTTGGATGGCTTGGCAAGTTTTTGGTGCAGAAGTTAAACCTAGTCTAGATTCTAATGAAGCATTATTTAAGTTTAAATCTAAAGTTGCTGATGTTGAGGTTGCTTTAAATTTTACAAAAACTGTAACAACATTAGTATCGGCTTTAGTAGTTGAACAATATGAGGCATTAGAATAATCTCCTTCTCTCCCTTTAGAATAATCTCCTAGATAAAAGTTATAAGGTGTTCCACTTATAGTTGTAGGAGTAGATGGGACATTGTCAGCTTTTTTGTCTGCAATTACTGTTAATTTGAATTTTTTACCATAATAATTTCTTAGCCATATAATGTATTTTTTCCCAACTGTAAGATTGTCAAAATAGCCAGTAAAGTATTTGTATCCTTTGTTGTTTATTATATAATTTGAATATTGACAGTCATTAGATATTATAACAGAAACCGCATCATCAGTTAATATTCTAATTTTTCCACTTTTACTTGTTGCAGTAAATGTATAATAAGCGTTCCCATTTTTATTTGCAAAACTATCCACCAAAAACTCATTATTATTAAATGTATGAGGAATAACGGTTGCTTTGTCGCAATTTACATTTGAATCTAGAGGAGCAACGGATAATCTAGCTTGTTCTTGTGCCAATGAAAACTGTGCTGTAAAGCATACAGTAAAAAGGAATATTAATATTTTTTTCATATTGAAAGGTTTTTTTGTTGAATTACAATAATAATAAATTTTGTGGAAAATGCCAATCTAATCAGTTTTTGGAATCATACTTCCCCTATGGCATACAAAGGAATGTTTTTTAGCCATGTTTCTACTCGGTATTTACTCATGGAGGTACGAATTGCAAAAGTGGGTGTATATTTTTCGTAAAACACTTTTAAACTCTTCGATTTTAAATTTTCTTCCGCTTTCACTTCAATAGGCAACAATTCATTTTTTTGTTGAATAATAAAATCAATTTCTGCTGTAGCGTTTTCTGCCGACCAATAAAATAATTCTTTGGTGATTTTTAATTGCTGACACACAAATTGTTCGGTAAGTGCTCCTTTAAATTCTTGTAAAATAGTATTTTTTTCTAGTAAAATTTGTGGCTCTAAATTACCAATGGCATTTAACAAACCAATATCCACAAAAAATAATTTAAAAGAATCATAATCAATATATGCATTTAATGGCAAACTTGGTTTATTGATTCTGTTCACTTTTATCACCAAGCCAGCATCTGATAGCCAATTGATTGCATTTTCAAAATCTTTTGCTCTTGCACCTTTTTTTATTTGTCCGTAAATAAATTTCCTATTTTCTTTGGCTAATTGACTAATAATAGAATTCCAAACCATTTTAATTTTGGGTACTGTGTCGTTGGGTGCATATTTGGCAAAATCGTTTTCATAGCCTAAAATAATTTTTTCTTGAATTGCCCTCGTTGTTGTAAGGTTTTTTTCTTGAATATAATTTGCAACCACTTCAGGCATTCCTCCTATAAAGTAATAAAGTCGCAGGTATTCAACTAGTTTATCATGAAAAAAACCAATTACTTCCCAATTTTTTTCTTTTATTGCTTCTGCCAAATTAGTTTCATTACAGTTTTCTAAAAACTCAATAAAAGAAAGTGGATATAATCTTAAAAAATCAACTTTACCCACAGGAAATGAAGCATTTTTTTGAATAGAAACACCTAATAATGAACCAGCTGCAATAATAAAATACGCTGGAGCCTGTTCTTGAAAATACTTTAAAGCAGTGAGTCCTTTACTGGCTTCTTGAATTTCATCAAAAATCAATAAAGTAGTTTTGGCTTCAATTTTTGTTTTGCTTTCAATTTCAATGCTAGAAATTATTCTATCTATCTCAAAATCAGCTTCAAATAATTTTTGTAATCTGGTGCTACTTTCAAAATTGAGATACACCACCTTTTCAAATTCAGTTCTCCCAAATTCTTTCATGAGCCAAGTTTTTCCAACTTGTCTTGCTCCCTGAATTATTAAGGGTTTTCTGTTTGAGGATACTTTCCACTTCTTTAATTCTTCAAAAAGATGTCTAATCATTGCTCGACTTTTTGCAAATATACATTTTTTCGTTTGAAAAAATGTTGTCCATTACACTTTTTCAAAGGAAAAAATGTGTTACAGCACACTTTTCCTAAGGAAAGTTAAGATTTTATTGACTAAAACGACTCACTAATATTAATTCATTTCACTTTAAGAGATAAAAAATTCTGCCACGAATTCACGAATTAAAATTTAATTCGTGAATTCGTGGCAGAAACTAAGGTTTTCACCAAGTGAAAACTTTAGTTAAATTCAATTTCACAAATTGAAAACTACGTCTTCTTTTTAAGTATGAATTAACCAACAACAATTAACAATTAACCAGCAACTAAGCTGTTTTCTTTGCACTTAACCCTACTAAAAAACCTATCAACCAAATAAGTAAAATGCCAAAAGTTTGGGTGGCATGGGCTATTGCAGCAAAAATACCTGCATCGCTTTGCGAAATTCCATACAAAGTTAAACCAACCGTAACAAAAAAGTGAAAAGATCCTGCACCTCCTGGCGTAGGGATTATCATTCCTAAACTACCAAAAACAAATATGGCGATGGCAACATTTACTCCCAATAATTCGGTGCTGTGAAAAGCTTTGAACAAGCAATAAGTGGCCGCAAAATACATCAACCAAATAAATACACTATGAAAAATAAACAACAATGGATTTTTTAAGTTTTTGATACTCATAATTCCTTCGGCTAAACCAATTAAAAAATTCCAAATTTTAAGCACAATTGGATATTTTAAGAACGTAGCTTTGTATTTATTAAAAATATAGAAAAATGCCAAAGCTAAAGCTAGTAATACGCCTAATACTATGTATTTTAATTGGTTAGAGTTGCCATTGTTTTTGTTTAGTTCTCCTAATACATATTTCCCTAACACATCAAATTCAAGTAAAACTGCAATACCGGTTACTATCATAAAACTCAACAAATCAAACAATCTTTCGGTAACCACAGTGCCGAAACCAGATTCAATTGGCACATTATCAGTCTTGTACAAGTAAGCACATCTAGAAACTTCTCCAGCTCTTGGCACCACAATATTGCCCACATATCCCGTCATTACTGCATTGAAAGTATTCAAATTGCTTGGTTTTTGATTAAGAGGTTCTAGCAACATTTTCCAACGAATAGCTCTGCTCAAATGTGCCAAAAGTCCTACAAACACACAAACCCCAATCCAAACAAAATTTGCCCCTTTTAAAGTGTCTAACAATAAATTCAAATCTTGGTCTCTGTAAATATACCACAACAAACCACCACCCAATAACAAGGACAATACGTATTTTAAAACAGTTTTCATTTTTTGTAAGATATTAAATACTAGATATTAGACTTAAGATATTAGATTTTAGACAGAAGACAAATAATTTTGAATCTTGAGTGCTGAATTTTGAATTAAAAGTTTGACAACAAATTACTCTGAACTTTAAACTGACAACTGTTAACTGTTAACTGCCTAGTGTAACTTATTCTGTTCATTCGGATACACCAAAATAGGCTCATACGCTTTAGCTTCTTCAAAATCCATTGTTGCATACGCAATTACAATCACAATATCACCAGGTTGGCACTTGCGAGCTGCTGGGCCATTCATACAAATTACTCCTGAATTTCTTTCACCCTTAATTACGTATGTTTCAAGCCTTTCGCCATTGTTTATATTTACAACCTGCACTTTTTGGTTAGGAATTAAGCCAGCAGCATCCATCAAATTTTCATCAATGGTAATACTTCCCACATAATTTAACTCAGCTTGGGTAATTTTGGCTCTGTGAATTTTTGAATATAAAACTTCAATTTGCATATCAATTATCTATTTTTTTCGGCAGTAAAACTACACATTAAAAGTTAAATTATCTATCAAACGAACTTCGCCAATATACGCAGAAATGCAAATAGCCACAAAATCACCACTTTGTATTTCAGAAATGTTTTCAAGAGTAGCACCATTTACAATTTCAAAATACTCAAGTTTAAATAAAGGATGTTTTGAAATCAATGCCCAAAAGTCTTGTTTTACAGTACTTAACTTTTCACCCAACAAAATTTCATTTTTTGCCATCTCCAAACAATCATACAAAAATGGGGCTGCGGCTCTTTCTGCTTCTTTCAATCTTAAATTTCTGCTCGACATGGCAAGTCCGTCGTGTTCACGCACGGTTTCACCTCTTTTTATTTGAACATCAAAACTTAAATCATTTACAAGTGTTTCTATTACAACGCATTGCTGCAAATCTTTTTGTCCAAAATAGGCAACATCAGGCATCACAAAATGAAATAATTTACTTACCACTGTTGCCACACCATTAAAATGCCCAGGTCTAAATTTGCCTTCCATGATGTTTTCTAAATACCCAAAATCAAATTTTAAGGTATTTTTTTGCGCATAAACTTCCTCAGCCGATGGTAAAAACACAACATCACAACCTGCATTTTGCAATAATTCAATATCCACATTTTCCATTTTTGGATATTTTTGCAAATCATCAGGATTGTTAAATTGAGTAGGATTTACAAAAATACTAACGATAGTAAGCTCATTTTCAGCCTTACTCTGAGCCACTAACGACAAATGACCAGCATGTAATGCCCCCATTGTGGGCACAAAACCTATACTTAAATTATCTTTTTTTTGAGCCTTACAAAATAAACTTAACTCGTTTATCGTTTTGAAAATGTGCATATTAATGAATATATCCTAAAATAGAAAACACAAATAAAAGGATAAAAATTAAATATATTGATAATGTGCTTAAATTTTTGTAATTTTGTAAAACGCTGAAGTGTGTGCTTCGGTTAATTAGTCATAATATATATGCAAAAGGTGAAAGTACTGTACGTTGCAAGTGAAATGAATCCTTTTTTGGAAACCAGCAAAGTGGCTGATTTCCTAAGAAAACTCCCCCAAGAAATGCAAGAAAGAGGCTTGGAAGTGAGAATTTTAGTTCCTCGTTTCGGCTCTATAAATGAAAGAAAAAACAGACTTCATGAAGTAGTAAGGTTATCTGGAATTAATATTTCAGTTGGCGAAGAAGAAAAACCTTTAGTAATCAAAGTTGCTTCGGTGCCAAATGCCAAACTTCAAGTATATTTTATTGATAATGATGACTATTTTCACCGTAAATCAGTATTTGTAGACAAAGACAACAAGCCACATCATGACAATGACGAAAGAGCAATTTTCTTTTGCAAAGGTGTGCTAGAAACAGTAAAAAAATTGGGTTGGTCGCCTGATATTGTACATTGTAATGATTGGATGACAGGTTTAATTCCTCTTTATCTAAAAACTACTTACCAAAAAGATCCTTTATTTAAAGATACAAAATCAGTATTTACAGTTTATTCTAATCCATTGAATTTCAAAATTCAAGACGATATTATGAGCAAAGTAAAAATGGTAGATATTGATGAAAGTATGTTGGGTGCTTTAAATGTAAGCAAAAACAATGTAGAAGGATTTGTGAAAATAGGCATGCAATACGCAGATGCTGTAATTAATTCTGGACAAGAATTGGCAGTGGATGTGAAAACAGTTTTTGAAGAAGTTGCATCAAAAATAAAACGTCAAATTAATATTGAAGACGAAAATATTACAGAAACATATTTTGAGATTTATAATGAGCTTATTGGGTAGATTTAATCTTTTATTATTTTTATTTGTTGGATTTTTAAACGCTTGTAAGTTCTCAGATAATAATGGCATTGGCAAAGAAATTAGACCCAACGGAATTGGTGTAGGCTCGTACTACACTGATTCTTTGGGTGTTACTTTTTCTCAAGTAATTACAGACACCATTTTTACCAAAAGTGGTTCATATTTGGCAGTTGGAGGTTTTTCAGACCCTTCTTTTGGCTCAATTAATGCTAAAACCTTTTTAAATTTTGGAAGTTCTAGTTCCACCGCTGCAAATACAGGTACTTTAGATTCTGTAGTTTTAATTGTTCCCATTGCCAATAGATTGGGTAGCACTAGCATCAATGGCCCCATTGCCAATCAAACAATTTTTGCTTACAAAGCAACATCAAACTTAACAGTAACGCCTTGGTACACCAAAACTGCCTTGCCTAATACTGACCCAGTTGCAATTGGGAGTGCTACTTTTGTGCCTAATTTTGATACTTTAAGAGCACAAAATTTACGAATTGTATTGAATGCAGATTATGCCAATCAAATGTTTGAGTTTGCTCAAAATTATAACAATACAAATGTTTACAGTTCTACTGCAAAGGCAGATACAGCCTTTTGGAATTTGTTTCCGGGTATTGTGTTAAGTGCTGGCGAGAATCCAAGTTCAATTTTAAACTCTTATTTGGGTTCTACAAAACCAAGAATTGTAATGTATTACAGAGATATTAATGGCAATTCTCTCTATTCTCAAGTTAATTTTAAAACTACTTCTAATTCAAGTGGGTATTTTACAAATTTGACTAATACATTTACAAATCCTGTAATTGCCTCATTAACAAATGCAAATGATAGTGTATTAAGTTCCAATTTAAATAATCAAGTAAAGATTGCGGCTGGTTTCAATTTGGCAGCCAGAGTAAAAATCAATCATCCGCATTTAATTGAAAAATTTTACAATACTAATTTATTGATTAACAAAGCAGAACTAGAATTGTCTCTTTCTGAGCCTGTTGATACTTTAGCAGGCAAAGCGCCTCCTGTATTTTTCTTGTATGAAATTGATGCAAAAGGAAATGTAAAAAAACTATCAGATGGTGCTACTTATGCCATTATTCAAAATGATGGAAGTAATTATAATTTAGCTTCAAATCCACAATCTGTAAGTTATGATTATACTTCAAAAACTTATAAAGTTACTTTAACAGATTATGTGCAAGCTGCAATTGTAAATAAAAAAGAACTGCATTTTTTAATAGTAGCTGCCAATAATCCATATTCAACCAGGGTTACTTTGGATACAAAATCATCAAAATTAAAAATGTATTATTCAATTTTAAAATAATATGTCGAAACAAATTATTACAAGTGCAAATGCACCTGCACCCATAGGGCCTTATAGTCAAGCTGTTAAATATGGCGATATGCTTTTTGTATCAGGTCAAATAGCTTTAAATCCAACAGACGGAACATTAGTAAATACAGATATTGTAGCTGAAACTACTCAGGTAATGAAAAATTTAGAAGCAATACTTGCAGAAGCAGGATTTACTTTTGAAAATGTATTAAAAAGCTCCATTTTTGTAAAAGACCTCAATAATTTTGGGGTTATAAATGAAACTTATGGCAAATATTTTACTCAAAATCCTCCTGCAAGAGAAACTGTTGAGGTAAGTAGATTGCCTAAAGATGTTAATGTAGAAATTTCAGTAATAGCTGCAAAATAAAAAAAGCCCCAATCAAGGGGCTTTTTTTATGCTTTAACTGTTTTATAGTCATGTGATTTTTCTTTTTCTACTAATTGTTTTCTTATTCTGCTCAATGATTCTGGAGCAATTCCCAAATAACCTGCAATTAAATTAAGCGGAATATGCAAAAATACTTCTGGATGATTTTCTAGCATGTTTTTGTAGCGTTGTTCAGCACTAAGTGTAAGTAAATCAATTACTTGCTTTTCTTGCTCTATCATAATTAATTCAGTTGCCATTTTTCCTATTTTGTTGCCACTAGGATTTGAATTGTATAATTCTTCTAGCTCAAGAAAACTAATACTCAATAATTTAACCTCGGTAATTGCTTTTAAATAAGTAGGCGATTCTTTTTGATGCACAAAAGAGGGATAATCGCTACAGAATTCGTTTTTAAAACAAAAACAAACGCAATATTCCTTATCATTAGCGTAAATTAACTTTGCAACTACCCCATCTACCAAAATAGACAAATATTTTTCAACAGAATGTGGTAGCTTTATCAATTCATCTTTGGCAAAAGTTCTTTCCTTACATTTTGAATAAAATGCATCCAAAATTTCATTAGCAGGTAGCCCGCTATTATCAACAATTTGCTCTAGAGAATCCATCTAAATTTTTTATTGAAAATCATACTTTTACTTATTTTCTACAAATTTAATTGAAATAGAATTTACGCAGTGGCGAGTATCTTTCTTTGTAAATCCCTCACCCAGAAACACATGTCCCAAATGCCCTTTACATTTTGCACATACAATTTCTGTTCTCATACCGTCAGCATCAGGTATTCTGAGCACAGCTCCTTCAATTTCATCGTCAAAACTTGGCCAACCACAGTGTGAATCAAACTTGTCTTTAGAAGTGTAAAGCGGCGCATTGCACTGGCGACAAACATAAATTCCATTGCCTTTGTGGTTCCAATATTCACCAGTAAAAGCCCTTTCTGTGCCTTTGTTTAGAATTACTCTTTTTTCATCCTCAGTTAACTGATTCAGTTTCAGATTTGAATTTTCCATTTTTGGTTGTTTTTCAGTTTTATTATTTTGCCCGCAAGATTGATTGATAAGTGTTACACTTACAATTAGATACAACATTAACTTTTTCATATAGCAATTGTTTTATTTTATTAGTCGTTTCAATTCAAAATTCCTTACAACACAAAACAAATTATCTTATAAATTAACGGAAGCTTGTGAAGTTTATTTGCCAATTCTTGATATGCTTTTACTACTTTAAACTGTTTTTTGAGCAAAGCAAACCTAATTTCATAAGCCACTCTGTGTGTCAAAGCTTTGATTTCTATTTCATTTTTACAATTTTCAAAGGCATATTCACATACTTTTAAAGTAGAAAGCAACATTTTTGGATTTGTGCCAAAAGTATTTGATAATGAATTTTTTACCACCCTTCTTTTAGTAAGAATTTCATTTTGATAAGCGTAATTTGAAATCAATGAGCTCCTTACCCAAAAATCAAAGTCTTCATAAGCTAGCTTTTCGTTGTAGCCATTAAGTTGTTGAAACAAAGATTTTTGCATCATCATGGTGGGAGGACAAATAAAATATCTGTTTAAAATCTCTGAAAAAATTGCACCAGATGGAGGAATCTCCTCATCATGAATACCTATATCTTTACCTTTTTCATTGATTAATAATGCGTTGTGATAAATTACACCTATATTTTCAGTTTGGGATTCAAAGAATTCTACTTGCTTTTCAATTCTTTCAGGAAACATTACATCATCGGTAGCAAAATCTACAATGTATTTCCCATTACAAAGTGCTAAAGCATTATTAAAAGTTTTACAATTTCCTTGATTATCAATGTTTCGATAAATATTTATTGAAGGAAATTTATGTTTTAGTGTTAAGATTTTCTCCCAAGAATTATCAGTGCTAAAATCATCACAAACAATGATTTCAATGTTTTTATAAGTTTGATTTAGCACCGAAAGCAATGCTTCCTCCACAAAACTTGCATGATTATAACAAAGACAAATGATGGAAACAAGTGGGGAATTTATTTGCATTAGTTCTTAACTATTCCAAATTTCCCAAGCTTTTTCGGCCTGTAAATGAAGCATTTCTAGTCCAAATTGTGTTTTGGCTCCTCTTTCTTTTCCTTTTAGTAAAAACAAAGTTTGTGCAGGATTATAAACTAAATCAAAAAGATAATGATTTTCGGTAATATATTCATAAGGAATTGGTGGAAAAGAATCCACCTTTGGATACATACCTAAAGGTGTTGTATTGATAATTAGCTGATGTTTTGCCATCACTTTTTCGTCCAAATCATTATAGCCCAACATTTCATGTTCTGCCTCATAATCTGGTGAGCGAGAAACCAATATAAAGGGAATATCAATGCTTTCTAATGCTGCAATTACAGCTTTTCCTGCACCTCCATTGCCCAGTACCAAGGCCCTTAAACTGGAAGTATCTTCAGGTAAAATATTGAGTAAGGATTCTTTAAATCCGTAAAAATCAGAGTTGTATCCTTTTAAACTTCCATCTTTTTCTTTTTTAATCACGTTTACTGCACCTACAAATTTTGCAGATTCGTCAAGATTAAATTTTAAATATGGAATGATGGTTTGCTTATGTGGAATAGTGACATTGATGCCAACAAGTTCTGGGTCGTTTTCAAACAGTTTCCTAAATTCTTTTGCTTCCATGGTTTCGTATAAATCATACGAACAATCTGCAATAGCTTCTTTTTCAAACTTTTCTGTAAAATATTTTTTAGAAAAAGAATGAGTAAGCGGATAACCTATTAAACCAAACTTCTTTGCCATCTGTAATTTTAATTATTGTTGAAGAAATGTGTGAAAAGTATCGCCACGTAAACCTAACCTGATGGTTTCTAGTGGTATTACTTCTGAAGGTGCTATATTTCCAAGATTTACATTGGTGCCTAATAATTTTATAAACCAAACTTGTTGAGACTTTTGAGGGGCTTCCCACATGATTTTTTCAAATGGAATTTTAGTCAAAATTTCATCTACCAAACCAGATCTTACTTCACCAGAAGAACGAAATAATCCTACATTTCCGCCTTCCCTTGCCTCGCCAATTACTTTCCATGCTCCAGCATCTAACTCTTTCTGCATCAACTCTATCCATTTGTAGGGTGGAATTATTACAGTATCGTCTTTAGAGCCCACTTCTGACAGAACAGTGAATTCTTTTGAAAGTCTTTCTATTATTTTACATTTTTCATCATGGTCAATTTGAATAGAACCATCCGAAACTTCTACATGTTCAATTCCAAATTTATTCAAGGTTTTGATATAGTCATCCAATTGACCTCTGATATAAAAAGCTTCAAAAAGAGTTCCGCCCAAATAAACAGGGATGCCTGCATTTTTATACACAAATAGTTTTTCAGTAAAACTTTTGGTAACATAAGAGGTAGCCCAACCCAACTTAACAATATCTACAAAATCAGAACTTACTTCTAAAAAATCTTCTGCCTGGCGTACGCTCAAGCCTTTGTCCATTACCATGGTAATGCCTGATTCTCTAGGTTTTACAGGTCTAAAGGGAATATTATTAAGTTCAAAATTCATATTTACTAATATATAAAAGATTCAAATATTATTTCTTGTAATGTTGGATAAATTTAAAAAGAATTTTTTGCATTTCAAGTTCTTTAAAAAAATCAAACAACATAGTGTGCATTTCATAATTTAAACTTAATGCAAATTCTAAATATTTAAAGGCCTCTTTATAAGAACCTTGCTTTATTAAAAAACAAGCAACATAATAATATAAAATGGCTTCTGTTGAGTTATCATTTATTCCTTCCAAAATAATTTCCACCGCTTTTTCGTATTCGCCTAGTTCATAGTAAACTACCGCATAGTTTACCCAAGTTCTGTAATTATGTGGGTTTAATTCAGTTGATTTTGCAAATGCTTCAATAGATGAAATATGGTTAC
>Ga0214921_10002270_pt1 | contig 31485 bp, 29 predicted proteins | sample LL1505_MetaG_FD_177992 | JGI IMG/M metagenome (GOLD analysis project Ga0214921, IMG submission 177992) | Freshwater microbial communities from Lake Lanier, Atlanta, Georgia, United States - LL-1505 | ecosystem: Environmental > Aquatic > Freshwater > Lake | place: USA: Georgia | collected... | reverse complement strand
GCGGCGCGAAAAAGAGCAGAAGAAGAAGCTGCGCGAAAAAGAGCAGCGGATGAAGAAGCTGCGCGAAAAAGAGCAGCGGATGAAGAAGCTGCGCGAAAAAGAGCAGCAGAAGAAGCTGCTGCGGCTGAAGCTAAGAGGATCGCAGACGAGGAAGCCGCAGCAGCAGCAGCAGCAGCAGCAGCTGAGGCTGAAGCTAAGATGATCGCAGACGAGGAAGCAGCCACAGCAGCCGCAGCCGAGGCTGAAGCTAAGAGGATCGCAGACGAGGAAGCGGCAGCCGCAGCAGCAGCCGAGGCTGAAGCTAAGAGGATCGCAGACGAGGAAGCAGCAGCCGCAGCCGCAGCAGCCGCAGCCGAGGCTGAAGCTAAGAGGATCGCAGACGAAAAAGCAGCAGCGCTAAAAAGAGCAGAAGATGAAGCTAAGAGGATCGCAGACGAGGAAGATGAGCGAAAAAGAGCAGCAGATGAGCGAAAAAGAGCAGCAGATGAGCGAAAAGTAGCTGAGGCAGTTAATGTAGCAAAATTAAATTTATTAGATATTCCTGATGATGCTATAACATTTGAAAAAGACTATAATAAAGCATTAACAAACTGTATAAATGCTTATATTAATTTATGCAATATGAGTCATTTATTAATGTCCTATGTGCAATATTATATACAAATATCTTCGAGTGATAAATTTTACAAAATTATTTCACAAAATTATGGCTTAAAATATACTCAACTATTTAAGCCAGACATTTGGTCTACTAATATAGAAGGAAATAATAGTAAAGATGAACAGATTACAAAAATAAATATAATATCAAAACAATTTCTATGTAATGATAATGTAGGTTTTAAAGGTAAAATTCAGTATTTATTTGGTAATACACCTGATAACAATAATATATTAAATATATATAATATAAATTATAATCCATTCCAAGCATTTATTAATGATACACTTAAATCTAACAATCATAAACCATTCAAATTGCTTCACGTATTGATTTTATTTATTAGAAATATTTCTTTTTCTATTATGTTAGATAAAGATTCATTACATGAAAGTGATAAAAGAAATAAAGATCTAAAAAAATTAATAGAACGTCAAAGACATTATTCATCAATGGGTTCATCCGTTATACCTAATATCGCTATAATATGTAATGTATATACAAGTGCATTAAAATGTTATTTTAAATTTGGTAATAATGAAAAAATATCTAAAATGTTAAATAATATAATAAATATAATACATGCATTTGTTTTCTTATTATTGTTACATTTTCATTTAAATAATACCACTGAACTTACTGGAGGAAAATCTACTATAAAACATAAAGGAAAATCTACTATGAAACATACAGGAAAATCTACTATAAAACATAAAGGAAAATCTACTATAAAACATAAAGGAAAATCTACTATAAAACATAAACGAAAATCCACTATGAAACATAAACGAAAATCTACTATGAAACATACAGGAAAATCTACTATAAAACATACAGGAAAATCCACTATGAAACATAAAGAAACGCGTCGAAAATATATAAAAGGAGGTGGTATACATGACATTAAAGAATTATTAAAACAAATAGAAATGGAAAACATTATAAACATACTAAATGGTTTGATTGATGAATTAAATAGATTATATGATAATAATAATGGTGATGATGCTGTATATGCATCTATGAAAATTAATCCCACAATTCGTTCTACTGTTTTTAAAGAAGATATAGTAAATAAATCTCATTAACCCTTTCCCTCACTTCTTGGCAACAGATTAATTATATAAAAATATGGATGTAGATAAAACAATTTAAACAGGATTTGTCAAACAGATATTATATGAGTATGGATCTAGAGGCTATTAAAACCAAAATCGAATCTCTCGATAAATCCCATCAAATCGAGGTTCTCCGTATTATCAAGAAAAATCCGGCGATTACTTTAAATGAGAATAAAAGCGGGATTTATATCAATCTTACTTTTTTACCTGAGGATACTATCAATGAACTCTGTGAATTTATCCGTTATATTGCAGATCAAGAGGATATTTTGGATCCTGTAGAAACTCGAAAAAACGACTTCAAAAATACATTCTTTTATGAAAAAGAAGATAAAGATAGCTTGATATATTAATATAGATTATGACAATGTCTTATAGAACCTTAAATCAAATTTTTTATACGAATAATAAATTTGATGATCCCAAAATGCTTTTATTATTAGAGCCTTATTTTATGAATCTAGTGAAAGATCTTCCTATCGATTTGGAACAAGATATGGCGAATACTTTGATTCCAACTACTTCTATTGTGACTCCTTCTTCTAATGAACCCGAAAAACCGCGAAAAATGACCGGATTTATTCCCTCAGGAACGAAAGACCGTGATGCGATTTTCTGGTGTATTTTCGCCCATCATCATGGTGAAATGGAATATGAGATGATCCGTACAAATTATGGTAAGCGGAAAGTGGACGAGAAAATGGCAATTTATGCGTGGTTGAAAGAGAATCGACCGATAACCAAACAATATCCCTCTATGAAAATAACGAATGGGATGTATCAAGAGATGCTATCGGAATTGATGTGTGTACAATCGAATACGGGGTTTCTTTCGCTAATTGCCTTTTCTCTCTATTATAAAATGAATATTTATTTGGTAGATGAAGCAAAAAAGATCTATTTGGAATTCTTAGGACAAGCCGAAGCCGAAGTAAACCCCTGTATTCTCTATAGATTAGAACGCGGATATCGTTTATCTTATGATTCTTCTATGGATACTATCAATAAACTGTTTCGATTGGAAAATTATCAAAAGCCATTAAAAGCTATTTCGAATTGGAAAATGTGCGAATTAGAAGAAGTTGTCAAACAGATTGGTTTATGGACAGACGTTGTATCATCTATGAAAAAACCGGAATTATATATACATTTGATGGAACATTGTCAATGGATAACGAAATAAAACAGAATAAAACAGATAAAATCGAAGCGAAAATAATATATAGTTATACATATATATATCTATAACTATGTCAAACACCGAATCTATTGATATCGATCTAAATGCGAAATTCCGTAGAGAGACCGAAGCCGATAGACATCGTATGGAAAAAGCAAAAGAGGATTTCGGGCTCTTATTACAACGATATTTAGTTGGAAATCCGGCTATTCCCAAGGATAGAAAGGTCGATGAATGCGAGATTCGTTTTGGAACAAATACATTTAGTGGTCGTGAGCTATCTAAGATTGATTATGATAATGTTGTCAAACAGTTGCTTCGGTCTGGGTTTACTACGGAAAATGCCGATGGTATCCAGATGCTCCGTATTAATTATCAGGACTCTTTGACAGATACGAATAAGATGTCGAATATCCGCGCGGAAATTGTTGGTCTCGATCTTGTACAGGAATATTGTCGATCGAATAATATCGAGAAATTGATCGAAATGCCGTCGAATCGTATGAACAAAATCATGTTTACTAGAAAGAGTAGTTTGAAAGACGAAAAGGGACAATGGTATAAACCGGTCGATATGTTTGATATGGGATTTCGTATAGATCATAAGACGGAGGAGAATTTCAATGTAAAAGTGCCGTTTATCAATTCCGTTGTTAGGACATGGTCAGATCGCAAGAAGACATTTCGTTATATGAATCGCGTGCGATTTTCCAGTCCGGAGTTTCCTGTATATATCGATCTTAGTATTATCAAGACTTCAAAGAGATATAATAAGCGAGACGAACAAAATGAATTATTCAAGGGTGGAGAACCTAACGGTGGGGAAGGGCGTCGTTTCAAGCCACAAACGACGAATATTTATATTCCTACGTATACTATTCAGGATGCGCGCGTATTTGATAATGCCGAATTATATGAGATTGAAATGGAGATTGATAACAATCGCGTTGGCTTAGGAACGCCTTATGATACTGCCGAGAAACTGATGATATCTCTTAGGAAAGCGATACGTATTATCCTATGTGGTATACAGAAATGTAATTATCCTATTGCATTTTCAGAGCGGGATCTTGTATTAAATGAATATATGAAAGTCATAAAAACCGCGCATAAAACACAGGATCCGCAAGATAAGACTAATAAAGACGAAGCAGAACCCGAATATATTTATAGGAAAGTCGCTATTAACAATAAGCGCGAATTGTTCGAACATTTCGTATTTATTGGTCCGGGTTCTATTACATTACAGCGGGAGAATTTAAAGCCGAAAGTCGAGGGTTCACTTTATACATCTGTCCTACAGGATTATACTGTTACGGATAAGGCGGATGGTGAGCGAAAAATTCTCTTTATAAATGATGAGGGGCGGATCTATTTGATTGATTCGAATTTCAATGTGGAATTTACTGGGTTAAAAACGGCGGAAAAGACGGTATATCTCTCGATTGTTGATGGAGAACATATTAAAGTAGATAATAAGGGAAACCCGATTCAATTATATGCTGCGTTCGATCTCTATTATATCAATAAACATAATTTCCGCGAAAAACGGTTTTATCCGGAATCCGTCGATTCCTTAGCGGCGAATTATCGTTTGACTGTCCTAAAGCAGTTGATTGATAATTTGAAACCGTCGTCTCTTGTGAATGAGACGAAAATCGTGAAATGGAAGGAGATGAAGACGAAGACCGGAGAACCTATTTGGCTCGATATAAAATCGGGGAAAACTACATTAGTAAAACCGGTGCAACAGCATTCGTGTTTGCTCCGTGTCGAAATAAAACATTTCGAGGTCGTGTCCCCTATGAAATCGATTTTCGAATGTTGTGCGAATATTATGAAGAGGAAGCAGGATGGGCTGATTAAGTATCATACAGATGGTTTGATTTTCACGCCTACGAATACTGGTGTCGGTGGGACGGGTGCGGGACTTACTGGTCCTATTTCCAATAGTACATGGGAGCTATCTTTTAAATGGAAACCTTCGAATATGAATACGGTGGATTTCTTAGTTACTGTCAAAAAGGATTCGGCTACAGGGAATGACGAGATTACCAATATATTTACTTCGGGAACATCTGCCGATGGTCTACAAATGATTGATCAATATAAGACATTGGAGCTTATGTGTGGTTATTCGCAGCGAGACGACGGATTCTTGAACCCTTTCAATGATTTGATCGAGGATAATATTCCAGAACCGTCTAATAAGGGGAAATCGAATTATGTTAACAAGAAGGATTATATTCCATATCCCTTTATTCCTAGCGATCCATATGATGGAAAGGCATATCAATGTCCAATCAAGATTCGCGATGATGGGCTAATGATATCGGAAGAGGGCGATTATTTCGAGGAATTTACTATTGTCGAGTTCCGTTATGATGTAGAAGTGCGATCTTGGATACCCCTCCGTGTTCGTTATGATAAGACAGCTAAGCTGAAAAACGGTGAGAAACAATATGGAAATGCCTATCGCGTTGCAAATTCGAACTGGCATTCTATTCATTATCCTGTCACAGAGGAAATGGTTATGGGTATAGATCCAATACCCGATCTTATGAATGATGAAGGTATTTATCATAAAGGGAATGATAGTAATCATACACAGGGTCTCCGCGATTTCCACAATTTGTATGTCAAAAAGAAGCTTATCATGGGGGTTTCGCAGAGAGGCGATTCACTCATCGATTTTGCTGTAGGAATGGCGGGGGATCTTTCGAAATGGATGTCGGCGAATCTGGGATTCGTCTTTGGAATGGATATTGCGCGCGATAGTATTCATAACCAAAAGCGAGGTGCATGTGCGCGGTATCTAAATATTCGCCGTGATAATCTCGAAATGCCGGGTGCAATCTTTGTAGTAGGTGATAGTGGGCTTAATATTCGTAATGGGTCCGCATTCCAAAGCGATAAAGATAAACACGTTTCTGCGGCGGTATTTGGAAAGGGATCGAAAGATCCCAAAGTTGTAGGGAAAGGTACGGTAAAATACTATGGGAAAGGCGAACAAGGATTTCCTATTAGTTCGTGTCAATTTGCCCTACATTATTTCTTCGAGAACCCAATAAAACTCACTGGATTTGTGCAGAATCTAGCGGAATGTACGGAAATCAATGGATTCTTTATCGGGACCTGTTATGATGGTGAGACGATTTTTAAGATGCTATCGAAAAAGAAGGAGGAAGAATCGATTACCTTTATGACAGAAGATAGGAACGGTCATAAAGTAAAGATATGCGAAATTGTCAAAAAGTATAATGATAGTGGTTTTCCTGCGGATATTTCGTCACTTGGGTATGCGATCGATGTATATCAAGAGAGTATTAATAAGATGGCGCGGGAATATCTTGTGAATTTTACGTATTTCTGTCAAATCATGGAGAACTATGGTTTCGTATTGATAACAAAGGACGAGGCTCGACAAATGGGATTTCCCCAGCCTTCGGGACTATTCGATCAATTATATGAGGCGATGAAACAGGATATACGTCGGGATCCTACGATAGAATCGAACTATAAAGATGGGCCCTTTATGACATTGGCTGAGCGGTCCGTATCGTTTATGAACCGATATTTTATTTTCAAGAAGGTGATTACGAAGGATGCAGCAAAAGAGACGCGGTTATTATTATCGTCTACTGATGAGCTTGATTTTGTCCAAAAAGAAGAATTGGGGGATTTAGAAGCGGAAATAAAGAAACAAGAGAAAGTAATGCCGGCTGTTCGTGGACAAATCAAGAAACTACGTATTCGTGTGAAGTTACAGAAAATGCCATCCGATATGTTTTCTTTACCGACCGAATCACCTTTAGAATTGGAACCGAAAGTAGAGGAAGAACCGAAAGTAGAGGAAGAACCGAAAGTAGAGGAAGAACCGAAAGTAGAGGAAGAACCGAAAGTAGAGGAAGAACCGAAAGTAGAGGAACCGAAAAAGAAAGCAGAAAGAAAAAAGAGAGAACCTAGTGAAGCGAAAAAGCGAGTGAAAGATTTACTCGCTAAAATGAAGAAATAAACCGCCGATTTCATATAAAAATAATAGTAATTTATATATGAAATATTTAACAAGAAAACATAAGATAAGAAAAGTAAGAAAATCGCGTAAAAATAGAACAAGAAAAATAAAAGGCGGATTAGATGTAAAACATTTTTTACCAATTTTGTTTGCTAGTGTAATAACAGCATTTAGACCCTTAAATAATAGATATACTACAATATCTACACCAGAAGTTGTTTCTACAACACCAGAAAACATTCTATCCCGTGTATTTGAAGAAGATGAAATACATGAACTAAAAAAATCATTAAGAGAGTCTTGGCCACAAGAGGTAACTATTTCCACAGTAGAAGAATCAGGAGGCAGAGGCGGAGGTATAATACCTCCATCTAATATGATAAAAGTTGGTATGTTTGATCCCGACGAACCAACAAATCATAATAAAAATCAAAGAACAGAAGTATCAATGAAAGAAATTGCAGATTTACTTGGTATTGAACCAAAAAAATTTTTTACAAATTATATTAAAGATTCTAAAAAAACCGATGAGAGAAATAAATTGGTAATAAAATTAAAAGAACAAATGGAAACATTATAAATCTTCAAGGGTGTAAAGGTGCAAAGGTGTAATTCTTCAAGGGTTTAGAATAACCCAGCATTCTGTTTAACCAATCGTAAATCCTCTACTTCATTAAAATCGTAATTATAAAAATCATCGGGCGTTCGAACACGATAATGATCCCCATCCCCCCTTGTACATTTAACATTATCCCAAAATTCTTTTGATTGACACGAATAATGATTCACAATATAATATTGATGATCTAAATAAATGAAATTATTTTTTTCTTCTTCTAGATACTTAAAAGTAGCATGGTGAATATTGAGCGAAGAAAATTCAAATGTGGATTTAACAAAATACTTAGTATGTTTTGTACTAATTTCCGCTTTCCGTTTAGTAAATGAATTTACTATTTGACTTGGTTGTTGAATATAACCATTCGATCCAAAATACATGTTTTCTATTTGAACCTGTCCTATATTTTGAAGTTGATAAAGCCATACTTTTAGATCAATATGATCCGGTGAATATATATATTCATCTAAGTCACATATTAGCCACCATTCCGATTCTTTTATTATTGGTAGAATAAAAGTATTATACATAACTCGTTGTCTACCCAAAAAATAATCCCAACCACCTGTCTTAAAGATAGTTAGTTGGTTTTTATCTATAAATTCTTGGATTTGTTCTTCATACATATCCGTAGATCCATCGTCAATTAAATAAATATGGTCGGCCCCATGATATAAATAATGACGAATCCATTCTTTGATTCCATGGGCTTCGTTTTTGAAAATAGCTCCTACTGCAAGTTTATGAGGCATTATTTTGTAATATATGATTATTTTTATATATTTTATTCTATTATAATTCTTCTAAAGATAATATTTATACATTTTACTAAAATCTTCACTGGTAAAAATCTATACCATTTTTCTATAAAAATATAGAGAAAAATCCAAAAAATGGGGAAAATAAAAACAGGTTCTCTACGAGTATTTCAAAAAATCACATTATTCATTTCAAACAAAAATATATAAATACTATTATACACTATATAATAGCGTTTTTTCATATTCATATGTATTATTTATTACCAAAATCACCATCCAATATCTATCAACATCTTGAATACCAAGATATTTCAGGTTCTCCACCAACCGTTATATCAAATTCCCTTTCCTATTATCTTTCCAATATAAAACTCTTAATTACAGATAAAGAAAAACAATGGGATACGTATAAAAAATATACGAATCCTTATGAATATATTCATTCCTATGTTCCTAATAAAAAGAAACCAGTATCGAAGATGAAACCCCTTTCGCGATCGTTTTTCAAAATGGTCGAAATCCTCACACAATTCCCTGTAGGACAAGAAAAGGAAATTCATACATTCCACTTAGCAGAGGGACCTGGCGGCTTTATTGAAGCCGTTGCTTTCCTAAGGGATTGTCCTACAGATCATTATGTGGGTATGACGCTTCAAGATAGCCAAGATCCTAATGTACCTGCATGGAAAAAGACCGATCGGTTTTTACGTGATCATCCTAATGTATTTTTAGAGAACGGAATTACGGGGACGGGTGATATTCTCTCCTTAGAAAATTTTGTAGGAATTGCCGAGAAATATGGTTCATCGATGTCATTGGTTACGGGCGATGGGGGGTTCGATTTTTCTAGTGATTTTAATCAACAGGAGATTTTCATAGGGAAATTGCTTTTTGCGCAGATTGCTTTTGCGCTGGTTCTCCAGAAGCGGGGTGGGAATTTCGTTTTGAAAATCTTCGATTCTTTTATTCAACATACCGTAGATCTTTTATATGTATTGTCGTCGTTTTATGAAAAGGTATATATTATGAAACCGCAGACAAGTCGATATGCGAATTCGGAGAAATACGTCATTTGTACTGGATTTCTTTTTTCTAGTCGCGAATCCTTTTTCCCGTTTTTATTGGCGACTTTTGAAAAGATGTTGGAGAACCCATCGACGAATCCCCTACGATTCCTTTCTATACCAATTCCATTGATATTTACTAGGAAAATAGAGGAATATAATACACTGTATGGACAAAAACAGATCCAGAATATCCAATTTACTCTTTCCTTGATGGATAATAAAAATAAGGGTACGAAAATAGAGAACCTGATCCAGATGAATATACAAAAATCGATTCAATGGTGTATAAAATATAATATCGAATATTATAATTTATTGGATATTCCTATATAAGGTTTGTCATAAAGGGTCGATTTATCCTGCCCTATAAATAAAATTAGGATTAGGACATATATTACCCGTTTTGTCAACAATAGGAACGGCGGTTCTCTTGAAACCTACCTTATCTTTCTCCGTATATGCATGTTCTGTTACTCCATAGGCGAGTGCATTAGCAACTGCATCACCATAAGCCGTTTTCAAGGTTTGCGCGGAATTGGTTATCGCATTATATTTAGCCCGCTGTATAAATGCACTAGAATCGACGGCACCTTGTGTAGCAAATGTCTGGTTATTCGGTTTATAATAAAGGGATACATATTTCGAATAAATCGTACCCTGAAAGAATGCTTGATTGATACCTCCAGTATAAGTTCCATGATAAAATCCAATAAGATCTGCAAAAGGTGTATCGGGTATTTCGATATAAGTCGCACCAGCTTCGGTAGGTCCTAGAGGATATGGTGGAAATGCGAATGTAGAATAGGGTTCACTAGTAGGTACATCGGCATATGTCCACGATGCTCCACTAGGAATACTCGTACTTGGGAAATAGGAGGCCTTACTAGGATCCCCTTTCGATGCAGGATTACATACTATAACAATCGAATCGGTAGATGTATCATAACTAAATAGGATCAAAAATGTATTTACGCTTCCTTTTATAAAATAGTGCTTATTCGCTACCAAAGTATCTTGTAATACGCGATTGAGAGCTTCTATATCATAGATCCCATCTGGAATGGTAACTGTATGTGAAGTCCCATCTATCCAAATATAGGAAAATGTATTGTTTCCAATAGAAGCAGAAATAGAAGGTTTAGAACAATGAGATAGACCTTGAGGACGGAAAAGATTGTTTTTTCCATTACCAATATTTGGTAAAATACCTATATTTCCCTGTTTGAAATAATGATATTGGTTTTGCGAGATAGTACGATTGCGCGAAACCAAATATTCATTCGTACTACTATAATAATGATCATTGTTTCGGTTTAGATTGAATTTACGTGGGATCATACCAGCGCTTCTTACACGGCGTAATGCATTATTGGATGGCGAGAGAAAACACGATTCCGCATTATTACAAGCCCCCTTTTCTGCTGTAAGTGTAGTGGTTTCAAGGTTGAGCGTATTGACTAAACCGTTAGAATAGGATCGTTCGACGCTAGTTACAATTGTACTACCTGGCATATCAATATTAGTAATACTAGTTGAAGAACGGACACTACATGTCGCGGTTCTATTATTGGAAGTAATATTTGCAATTTCTTTACGATAAATTTTAAGCGGGAGTGGTTTTAAAAGATTAGCAGGAGGAATAGTTGTCTTATCCATTTTATTGAATTGGATCGAAGCAATTACTTGATAAAGAGTATTGCCTTTCCACATTATCCCTTTTTTAGGAAATCCCATAGGATAATTTAGTAGATTCATTATATAATAATATTATATATATAATTCCTATATGACAATTACACTAAAAGTTATTATTTTAACTCTTTTATTTCTTTTTTATTTCTTTTTAATACTTTCAAATGTGTTTGATTTTAGGGAAGGTATGTGTCCTAAGGAAGGTTTTGAAGATAGTATTCCTATAATTACAACTCCTACAGAAGTAAGTAATATAGATGTAAATAAGAATAATCAAGCGACAAATGCGCCTACTGTTGGAGCTGTTACTACAAATCCATTAACTCCTCTTCCTGAAGCACCTGCATCAACCGCAGCCGATGCAAATGCGGCAGCGGCAGCAGCTGCAGCGGCAGCAGCGGCAGCAGCGGCAGCTACTGCTCCAAAAGCAGTAGTACCTACATCAGCACCTGTAACGACGACAGCAGTACCTACATCAGCACCTGTAACGACGACAGCAGTACCTACATCAGCACCTGTAACGACGACAGCAGCACCTGTAACGACTACAGCAGCACCTGTAACGACAACATCAGTACCTGTAACGACAACATCAGTACCTGTAACGACAACATCAGTACCTACAACAGTACCTGTAACGACGACTACTGCAGCAGTACCGACTACAACAACACAAACCATAACACCTACCGTTCCCACAACCACATTAGCTCCTGCACAGGTCCAATCCACAACACAACAAATAATACCTAAGGTATAAAAATTATGAGTTATCCAAAACCACTTAAAATATTCATATCTCTAAGTATAGCGATATGAATCTAGTCATACATAAAGATAAATTCCAAACATATTTCGTTTCATTTATAGAACGAAAACCAAATATGATCATCGACGGAGTTTTTTCTAAAATATTATATACTACCAATCATTTTATTACTAATGGAATTTATATAGAATTTCCGGTGATCCCTACTATTTCTAAAAATTCCACAAACGAATTAGAATTCGATCCTAATAAAAACAACCAACTTCTCCATTTTTTCATATCTATGGAAAAAAAAATATTACAGTTATATCAACAGTTTTTCCAACTATCTCATAAACATTATGCCTACGATTTAGAAACGAAACTATCTTCCGGATCGTGCAAAATCTATCCATCCGTCCATTACCAAAAATATACAACAATAACTTCTCCAACAAATTCCACCTATTATATTAAAATTTCCGGTATATGGGAGACAGAACATCAAATTGGACTAACTTATAAAATAGTTCGTATATGATTATTTTTATACTATTGCACACGTTTCAAATGTAAAAAGGTGTAATAGAATATCTATATCCATCTAAATAAATATAAAGTATTTGTCATACAGATTATTATTATATCTGTATGACAAATTTTATTCCTAAGATACTCCACCAAATATGGATAGGCGATAAACCGGCTCCTACAAATCTATTGAGAACCTGGAAAGAAAAACATCCCGATTTCGAATATATTTTATGGACAGAAGCCGAATTGGAGAACCGGAAAATCAAATTAGAATGTCTCGATCAAATCGCAGCAATACCGCAAATAAACGGTAAAGCCGATATTATTCGCTGGGAAATTCTCTGGCAAATGGGGGGGTATTTTGTCGATGCGGACTCGATTTGTATAGAGCCATTCGATCATTTTTTCGAAGGTCGCGCAGCTTTTGCTACGTATGAAAATGAGAACAATCGTCGGGGTCTTGTAGCTACCGGTACAATGGGGTTCAAGCCCAATTATCCATTATGTCGCGATATTATCGACTGGATAAAAAAAGAGGAGAATATGGCAACTATTATGAATACGAGAGCGTGGTATTCTGTAGGACCCGCACTACTAACGCAATTTTTAGATAGTGGACGATATCCCGATTTTACGGTTTATCCTAGTTATTGTTTCCTACCAATACATTTTACAGGACTTGAATATACTGGTCATAAAAAAGTCTATGGTTATCAGGAATGGGGAACGGCGAAACAATCCTATGATACGATGAATTCGGTAGTTCTCCCAGAGAGACTAAGAGAACCCACAAAAGATAACTGGGTTTCAGTCCTTATTACAAATTTTAATACGGATCCGGGGTATATAAAGGAATGTCTAGATTCAATAAGGGGTCAAGAAGGGCATTTTGGAATTGAATTAGTATGGGTCGATGATGGATCGACAAAGGAGAACCAAGAAATCGTGAAAAATCTATTGAAAAATCTCGTATCGGGTTCTCGATTCCTTCAAATCAAATGTTTCTTTATGACAGAAAATCGGGGACATGCACACGCATTGAATCGCGGTCTTCCTGAATGTTCCTACGATCTTATTTTTAAAATGGATGCCGACGATATTATGATGCCCCAGCGAATACAGATACAGAAGGCGTTTATGGATAGTCATAGAGAAGTTATGATATTGGGGTCTAATATGACGATGTTTTCAGGGGCGTCTAAGGAAAAAAACCTACTAGGTTCTACGAATCACCCGCAAATTCTTAGTTTAGATGAATTCAAACAGAGTCCGCCGAATTGGTTTATGAATCATCCAACGATATGTTATCGAAAACGGGCGATTTGGGATTGTCTTACAGGATATTCTGTAGATCCTATGATTGTCGATAATATTCACGAGGATTATCATATGGAAGTCCGGTTTTTACGCGAATATGGCTCTATTTATAATTTGCCGGAGAACCTGCTTTTGTATAGGATTCATGAATCGCAAATTACGAATAAACGGGTTCTCACACCAGAGGAAAATCGGCGGATAAAGAGGTATATTTTACAGGAGGTTTTACGGTAAAGTGGTAGCAAATATTCTGTATGACATTCCGGTTGTAGACCCCCACCCCCCCCTCCGAAAAAATTGATTCATTTTTTTGGAAAATGGAGAATAGCACACTTCCCCCGAATAAAATGCAAACCACTGTTATGATGATGAATGTCCCTAGTATCATTGGAAAGAGAGACATCAAGCGCGAATTCAAGACTGCAGGATATGGGTCTATCAACAAGATTCTTTTTGAGCCTGAAACTTTCAATGGATACAATACTGTCTACATTTGGTTTCGTCCAACAACAAACGAGGAAGTTCTAGAGAAACGCAACGAGTTACAATGGAATGTCGAAAACGATTGTTCGCAATATAACTACATCGATATCTGTTGCGAAAAAACCCCAAGGTTAGGGAACGGAACTTTCGATCGTTGGTTCTTAATCCCGAACACAGAACGAGAAACACCTTCTGTTTCTGTCAAAAAGGACAGTGATCAAGTCACCTACCTAATGGCTCGTATTGCTGAGTTGGAGGAAAGATTGGAGTGTAATGTGAATACTACCTATCAGTTGTTGGGCGGATTATTCCATCAAACGAATCAGAGACATGTGCTAGACAACTGTGTAGGTTATTTATTACGCGGAAAACATTCTCTGGTTCCTTCTGGAGAAAGTATATGGCCAACAACTAGACAAGGCGATGAATTGGAAAAGAAGGTAGAGGATCTAGAAGCCAAACTCGAACAAATGAGCCTACAGAAAGATACTTACGAACGCAAACTGGCGGCACTTGAAAATCGATTGGATCACTGTGAATTCCAATTACCTTCTTATCCTCAGGCAAACAATGTGTACGATTGCAAACTGGCGGCGCTTGAAAAGAAATTCGAAGGGCTATATAGAGAAATGTCGCATACAACATCTTTGACAAACAATATCGATAGTCGATTGAGAGCTGTGGCACAATGCCTTACGAGAGAATTATAAATGGACTCATTAGTTAGGTAGCTAGATAGTTAGAATATGTAGTTAGAATAGATACTAAATAGTATTTTTTCATGTAATATAAATAATATCATAACCCTTTATGACATTATTGAAAAACCTATAGGACCATTATTCACAAACAAAATCACAACATTTTCTTACAAATCTTACGTGGAGACACCGTTCCTAAAAAAACGCGATTGATTTCATCAATAGCCCCCACAATATTCCCTTTATATTGTAAACAAATCTCCTGTACTTTTGCAGGCGAAATAGCAATTCCACTAGGAAGTAATCGGACCGCCTGATCCACAGAAATCCTATCGGGATCTATATCCCGATAAAAATGACCTAAAATATCCTGTATGACAGACCGATCCGCCAGTTTCATTTCGATAATACGATCGATACGACCAGGACGTATTACAGCAGGATCAATTGCCGATATATTGTTCGTAGTAAAAATAATGACCGCATTATATAATTCCTTTATTCCGTCGAGTACATTAAGAACACAATCTAGGGTTAATTCATCAGTATTTCCTATTTTTATAGGTGTTAATAGGTTCTCCAATGCTATTTTTAAAACGGGATCTTCTACCTCCTGTTTCTTTTTCTCTATATCGGTTTTGTCATACAGAGGTTTTATGTTGGGTTTGTTTACTGGGTTCTCTATATTTCTCGTTTTAATAGCATCATTATGATTCGCATCGAAGTCTTCGAAAACGAAGATCACATCTTTTTGTTGGAGAACCTTCCCCTCTATTTTAATTTCATAGAAAAGATTGGAGAATTCCGTACAGGTTTTCATACGGGACCATGGAATATAAATAATATGCCTACCGGTTTCTATACTGATTGCTTTTATAAGCGATGTTTTTCCACAGCCGGGCGGACCATATAATAAGAAGATTTTCTTGTATGGAATTCCTAGATCGCGGTATTTTTTTATGACCGCCTCTTTTTCTCCATCAGTAGAATGTAGTAGAAAATCCGCGATTTCTTGGCGAATCTCCAGTTTTGTAGAGAGAAATAGGTTCTCAAAAGTCTTGTTTGAGAAAAATGGGGACGACCGAAATGTCATACAGATACGTTCGTAATCCTCGTCCATTTTATATTTCATATATTCATAGATCATCTGTCCCTCTTTCTCATTTACCTTTTTATATTCCTTTATGCATTTTTCGACGAATTGATGGAGAACCTCAATAGAGCGTATTTTCGGGATAGATAAACGATAGATATATTTCTTGGCAAAATGAGAAGAAGAGGACGACTTTTCCTCTTTTTGCGATTTTTCGTCCGTTTGTTCCGATATTACTTCAAACCATATATTTTCTCTATGACAAATACAGATCTTTTCATAATTATTCGGTATAAGAATAAATTCGGTTTCTTGATGATATATATCTTTAGAATTTTCGAAATTCATCACTTCGATTAATTGCGAAATTTCTTTCTTAGATCTTAGATAGTGGTTGATTGCTAGAAAACGCTCACTATAATGCGTTTTTTGTATTGATTTTCCGGAATATGTACCATAGGTTTTTATATGATAGGGTAGAAAAATCGAACTTTCATTGCGATTTATTTGTAAATATTCGAAAAGGGCTATTTTTATAGAAAATATCCAAGTATATGGGATTAGTGTATAGATAAAATATAGAACAAATAATAGAATTATAATAGGGTTCTCTAACCATCTTTTATCATTTGCAAATTCTTGAGTGATTTTAGAATAAATAGAGAATTGTAACAATTGTGTTGTATCCATGTGTGTATATATAAATCTTGAAAACTTTATATATTTTATAGAATGAATAAAAGCAGAATATGCATGACCTAAGCCATTGAAAAAGCAAAAACACTGTGTAGAACGAAAATCTATATTTTTGAAACAACCTGATTCTTCAAGTTCACTAACTATCTTTCCAAAAAATAGTAGATTTTCGTTCCAAACGAAACTACAAGATATTTTTTATTTAATTCATAATAAGGAACACTATGAATCATAAGTATTATTGAAATATATCAAAATATATATTTCAAAACAAAATCTACATTAAAAATCCTAGATGTTTACCAGTTGCTCTACGTGGTTTTGGTGTATCATACGGTCGGGATCCATTTTTTATGTCATACAGGGTATTATATTGCTGTTGTTGGGTATAAGACGTTATAAAATTAGTAACATTTACCATATTTGTTGTAGGATCAAATGTATATTCCAATTGAGAAATCGTAGAGATTCCATCTGTCACTTTATTTTTATTGATTTCTTCCAAATAATGTTCATATTCTGCGCGGTTGGTTTGACGCAATGTACTACTAGTTAAACGAATAATGATTTTACTATCAATAGGATAGAAAATAGAACGATCAACTTCAATATTGGCTATAGTCGCACGGCGATAAATAGCATTGTCTTCGTATCCCCATGCCCAGAAATTGGGGAAACCCTCGATTTTCTCGAAATCAGCGGCTTTTATAGAAAAAATACCGCCTAATGTATGTTTATGACCATAGAAATGTTTGATAATACCTTTTTCGGTATTGTATGAAAATAGGTTTTTCTTTGTGGGAATAGTATCAACATCATTGAATACTAGTGTAATATTATGATAGTTGGTTGGATAGATCGATTTCACATAGAGAAACCCAATATTTTTCATTGCCCCGCGATTGAAATTACGTGTATCTTTTTGATGGATATATAAAATACGATAGCTAGATACATCATAATCCTCTAGAACATTTGACATATGTAGCTCGAAAAAACGTTTATCGTTTTCTCTATCACGATAGGGAACAATAAATATGATTTTTGGTATGGTTTCATCGTTGCTATCTTGAATAGTATCTGGTTGTTCATAAACATCTTCCATTGCAAATTGGATATTTTCTTGTGGGACTTCCACCTCTAGGACTTCCTCTACAACTTCTTGTGCAAATTCCTCTACAACTTCTTGTGGGACTTCCTCTACAACTTCTTGTGGGACTTCCTCTACAACTTCTTGTGGGACTTCCTCTACAACTTCTTGTGGGACTTCCTCTGCAACTTTTTGTGGGACTTCTTGTGGGACTTCCTCTACAACTTCTTGTGGGACTTCCTCTAAAACTTCTTGTGGGAGTTCCTCTGCAACTTTTTGTGGGACTTCTTGTGGGACTTCCTCTACAACTTTTTGTGGGACTTCTTGTGGGACTTCCTCTACAACTTCTTGTGGGACTTCTTGTGGGACTTCTTGTGTGACTTCTTGTGCAACTTCTTGTTGGACTTCCTGTGGGACTTCCTGTGGGACTTCCTGTGGGACTTCCTGTGGGACTTCCTGTGGGACTTCTTGTGTGACTTCTTGTACAACTTCCTCTACAACTTCCTCTACAACTTCCTGTGAGACTTCTTGTGAGAGTTCCTGTGAGAGTTCCTGTGAGAGTTCCTCTACAACTTCCTGTGGGACTTCCACATTACTAACCTCAGTGACTTCATGAGAAACTTCAGCGTAGGGCTCCGCTAAAGATAATTCTGGATCAAAATCACTCATGTATATAATGATATATATTAAAAAACAGAAATTATACCCCAAAAAAAAATTTTTTACCCCCCAATAAAATACAAAACCCAACCAAATATTCTGTATGAAAATCCCTACTGATATTTATCTAAAATACATTTTGGAATTAATTCGGTTTTAATAGCATCCAATTTTTTATAACATTTATTAATGGTTACTTCGCTAATCGCACATTTTAAATAAATATCATATTTTGTTATATTCAAATTACAAATAATCGAAATAAAATAAATGATACCAGCAGAAATTGCATGTGGCGTATTATCAGTGATAATATCCCGTTCCTCTATTTTCTTCGCTATAAATTTACATAATAATGTCAATTCTTGATTGATATTCAGCAAACTACAATATCTCTCTATAAATGAACTAGGTGTACTACTACATAAATCAAGCTGTGTATCTGCATCATTATTACGGTCAATATTATTAATAATATTGACAGCCATAGAACAACCCTTTGTCGCACTCGTTTTATCTAATTTGAAAATTTCGGCAATCTCTTGGGCTGTCCTTGGACAGCCATTCATCCTACAGGAAATATAAATCGATGCGGCTTTAATCCCATCGCGGTTCAATCCTCTAAACATCTTCTGTTCCGAAATATCTTTATGAATCGACATTGCATGATCAATGAAAATCTTCGGGATCCCGAAATTCTGCGCCATAATCGTAATAAACTGGAATTCGTCGTAGAGGGCTTTTTCTCTATGTGGCATCGATTGCCATTCGGTCCATTTCCTAATCTTCTTCATTTCATATGACGAATTCGAATTACAGAGGACTTTACAACCGAAGGACGATTCGACGAGTAATGGATTCACAGGATTTCCGCAACGGGTAGGATCGGTAGAGTTTTTATCATCCGCGCCGAAAAACCGCCATTCAGGAGAATAATCTAAAGTATCGCGATAGATGATACAACATGCCGGATTCGAACAAGTGGGGAATCCATCGTCCATGATCATTAAAACAGCTTTACAGAGACCGCAAATCCCAGATTCTTTTTCATAAATTGTTTCTATTGTTGGGGTTTCTAATAGAGGACTGGTTTCTTTGATATCCTGATCGAAAATATCCCATAGTTTCGCTTTATCGACCATTTGTAATTCGGTCTTATTCTTTTTGGTTTTTTGTTTATTAGACAACGAATCCATATGTATCATCTGTTTCGTTGAAGAACGGCGAGAAATATCTTTTTTATTTTGAACGCATTGAGATTGAGGTTCCATCGAAAATATATATGTTTGTCATAGAGGATTTATATTGGTTCAATTTTATGGAGTTTAGGTTGATTTTTATTATATGACGGATTATACATTTTAGATATATTGACAATTTGTTTTGTAGAGTATAATATATATATGACAAAGAAGAATCAAAAACGTATTCAAAAAACCCGAAATTATAGAAAACAGAGTCGTCAAAAGCGAAGTGTCCGTAATAAACAGAAATTTACTCGTAAAACCATAAAAGGTGGTGATAAACGTGGAGAAGTATTTCGATGAATAATGAAACTCCCTGCAGTGTTAACATTACAAGATCATAGACAAGATATTATGTTAAACATTGATAGGTTTAAACGTATTGAAACATCTATTCGCTATTTGAAAGGTATAATTCAAGAATGGTTAAAACTTCAATGTAATTATCTAATTGGTAAAACAGGCTCAATAAACAGTATAACACCCAAAAACGGTATGTTAACTTTTTCACAATATATCATTAGACGTCATATGCGAAAAAAAGCTTGCGGAGTTTTAACATATTATGTTAACTTCAGCGATAATTGTAATAAATTAAAAAAAGGAGTAAAAGAATTAAAGAATGAGATAAAAACAACATATAATATAAATGGCAAACGGGGATTATCTGCTAGATTGTTATCATTTATATTAATAATATTTTTAAATATGTATATTCAAATAGATACTATGAAAAAGAATTTGGATAAAGAGAATGAAAAATGGACAGGTTATATTCAAGAAATGATAGCCCACCCATCAATTGATAATGAAGATAAACACGTATTAGGATTATTCAATACAAATCCTCCAAATTATTCACAATTTGGAGCCATATTTACTATTGCATGGAAACATACCCAATCAAAATGTTTAATGTTTTACATGATGTTATATTACGGGCTCATTAAACAAAAGACTCTTATAGATTGGTTTAATAATAAACATCAAGATATCAATAAAACATACGTTGATAATGATGCTTCTGTTGTTGATAAAAATATAAAAGATAAAAAATATGTTCTACCATTATATGCAGAATTATTTAAACAAAATATTTGGGAGTGTATCCAGAACGTGATCAAGTTCTTAAAAGCAAAATTAGGAAACACCACTTCTTATACAGATATCGTATTTTATAATAAAATAACATTTGTTAATAGTGCACATCAATATAAAATACATCACGAAGAAACGGAAAGCCCTTCAGTATTTATAACAATAAACAAATTTTTAGATATGTTGACAAAAGCAACTCCAGAAGAAATTAGTAATGATAGCAACAGACTTGACATACTTATGCAGTTATATCATTTATGTCAAGATGTAGAAAAATATCTTGAAAGCCACAATATCGAAGGATTTAAATTACAAGACTATTATAAATTTGATTACAACTTCTGGCAAAACTATGCTAGTTTTAATAGTGATGAATTACCAACGAAGGATATAAGTTGGTATATATGGAAGGATGATAATGCAAATAAAAATACGTATAATGATACTGATGCTGATGCTGATACTGATGCTGATGCTGATGCTGATGATGATGATGATCATGAATATAAAGAAATACAGATTCGTAAAGCTAGATTTTATCATGTAAACCGAATTTTATTATATTTATCAAAAGGTAGTGAAATCACTGAACGTGATCCTATACCTAATAAAATTTATGAAAAGATATTAAATTTAATTAATGATGCATGTCAATTTGGTATATATATAAAATTTCAAGATATAATAAGATCACTTTTACAGTTTTATTTTACGAATAAAACAGATATTTCTAAATTACACAATCTTACAACTATTGAGAAAGAAGAAATTTTTGCGTTAGCTACTATACAAAATGAAATTATACAAAAAGCACAAGAAATGGGATCACAAATAGGTGAAGAAATTAAAAAAGAAGAAGAAAAAGAAGAAAAAGAAGAAGAAAAAATAAATAGTGCTAATGAAACAGAAACAGGAGTAGGACAAGAAACAGGAGTAGAACAAGAAACAGAATCCGCAAATACATCTTCGAATAACAAAGATACTGAAAAGTATGAAAAGTTATGGGAAATATTTCAAAAGATTATTAATCCAGAGAATGATAAATCAATCAACACACTAAGTCAGGATGAATTCTATACTTTAATTAAAATTGAACATAAAAATACATATTTAAAAGAAATATTTGACCCTTCAACAACATTGTTTGGGTCAGTATTACGGAAAATAATATTGGCATTTGTATTTTTAGGTGGGTTAATTATAATTCTATCTTTACCAGTTACATCACCACTTACAATTCCATTTACATCAATAATAAATGATATAAGAAGTGGTCGTGGTAGGTATACGCATCACACAGAGCATACGACCGAGACACATACAGAGTAATACATCATAATACTTATACTAAAAATACAGTAGAGGAAGTGGTCATAGGGAGCATTAACTATTTGCCCCCCCCCCGCTAAGTACCGCATACTTTGCAGAAAAAAATATATAAATGGACACTTCGCAATAGATAGATTTTATCCAAGTGGATAAAATCTAGATAAATAACCAAGTCAAAATGATAAAACATACTCCTATGTATCGCTATGCAAAAGTCACTTTCTTTTCCAATTTTTCAAACAACTCAGGGTTATAGACCAAATTCCCAGTAGGTTTATATTTATCGATCGGTGTATATTTCTTATCGAATTTTTTATTGTTCTCCGCCTGTTGCTGTTGCAACATCCGGATATTTGGATCGTGGCTTTCCACTTCATTCCCTTTTGAGTTCTCTAAGCGATCGATTACATTTCCCTTTTCATCCAATACAATACCCAATTTCTTCTTAATCTCATTACGAGTATACGAGGGAACCCAATTCTCCCATGAAATAAAGAGCGTATTTGGATGCATATAGCGTATGAAAAATCCATTTTCTTCTAATTTCGCTACAATATATCCTAAACATTCCCCCTGATCATAATTGGGTTCTCCAAAAATAAATTCAGGAACTATAAACCAAATATGAGTATCCTTCTTTTTCGTCCGTCCAGTAATCTGGATTCTCTTATGAATCCGGTTTAAAATCTTATTGAAAATCGCAATCTGTTTTAAATCACGAGCATGTTTTTTTTCATACAGATCATCTATATTTATTTTATGTTGGGCTTCTTCATCATCGACATATAAAAGGCAAGACATTCTATATAATAGGGGCGATTTTTTTTTCTTCCTTTTTTCTTTTGTAAGAAAAAGAATTCAAATAGACCGATTCTTGTAGTCTTATATGGAAGAAAACTCGCTTACTATAGAAAATGAAATAGCAAAACATACTAAGATCAAGCATATTTCTATGTCAGGAGGAGCTTCATGGGGATTTCAAGGTTTTGGCATACTCTATCAAGCTATTCAGGAGAAATTTATCGATATACATGCGATTGAAACCTGTTACGCTACTTCAGTTGGAGCAATTGTTACAACGATGATACTATTAAAAATCGATCTCCATATTCTAATGAATTATCTTGTAAAACGCCCTTGGGGAAATGTATGGAAAATCACACTCGACGATATTATTCAATCCTATCAAACAAAGGGTATTTTCGATAAAAAAATCATCGTTGAATTTTTCAGTCCGCTTTTAAAATCCGTCGATTTATCGATCGATATTACAATGAAACAATTTTATGAATATTCGGGTGTAGAATTGCATATTTATGCAACAGAATTAAATCAATTTGAATTTATCGATCTTTCCTATAAGACACATCCGGACTGGTTGCTCCTCGACGCTATTTATGCATCTTGTGCTATTCCCAGTATTTTTTCCCCCCTCTTTCTAGGAGAACAGTGTTTTATTGATGGTGGCGTCTTTTTAAATGATCCTAGTTGTAAATGTATAGAAGATGTTATTCAGAAGGGGGGAACGATTGACGAAATATTTAGTATTGCTAAAAAAGATGCGGATTCGAAAATTACTATTTCATCTGAATTACAAAATGCAAACATTTTTGAATTTCATCGTATTATTATTCGAAAATTATTATATACAATTCAAGAGAAGTGTATAAAAGAAAAGGACGAAATAGTTCCAGTATATGAAATTCAAACCGAATGCAATACAAATACTGTAGATGATGTTATTGCAATTATTAATTCAACGGATATGCGAAAATCTAAAATAGATGAAGGGATTGAATCCGCAAAAGAATATTTAGATAGACTTTTACATAGAAAATAATATTATACTATATATGGTTTTTACAAGGAAAAATAAAGGGAATAAAGGGAATAAAAGGAATAAAGGGGGTAATCCTAAAGCTCGCGTTAAAACGACGAGTTTTATTAAAACGGTAAAAAATGGTTTTTCACGAGCTAAAAGAGTTATTAGATCATTATTTGTACATAACTGTTTACCAAATAAATCATATTTAGCAAATTACATAGAAAAAATATTTAAAGGAGATTATCGATTGGAAAATTTATTTGTATATCCAAGTAAAACTTTGGATACAAAAGGTGATAGACAACAAATGTTACTTAACTATGAAAGTTGTAGATCATTAGTGAATCCAAAATTAGTTAATTCATTAACAAATGGTAAAGGTGCATTTGTATTTTTATTAAGTAATAGAGGCGTATCCAATAATAATATAATTGGCGGTGGCCATGCATGTATAGGATATTTTTTATTAGATGAAGATAATAACCCGATAATAATAACAGCAGGAGTAAGTACTTTTTATGGGAGTAACAATGATGGAACATTAGATGGTACGCCACTCGATACAGTAATATCAAATACAACAATATCTCTTGCTTCTCCTGATAATTTTGCTCATTTAGGTAGATTTTCGGTTATGGCTTGTAGTAATTTTAGACAAGTACATCTAGAAAATATTTTTACAATATGTTTATATACAAAAATGATTGAGTTGGTTCCTAATAAAGATAACAATCCAACTTATTTGCACACATCATTGACTTATTCATTTTTAAACACGTTAGGATATAATTGTAAAGGGCTGGTGAATTTTTTAATGAACGATGAAAATGAAATAATCAATTTACTAAGAAATCCTATTCAAACAAGTCGCATTTTATTTCAAAGTAGAATGATATGTCCTAATCAAAGATTTATACCATGCACAGAAACTGCAAGAATGTTGATTGTATATGCGTTTGATAATGATTGTTGTAATTTTAAAACTAAAAATGATATTCGCAATTTTTTATCATCGTTAATAGATACAGATACAAATAAAGATATCGAACAAATACTCGAAGAACTTGATAATTCTGGATATTTTGACGATGTAAACGATTCACAAAAAAATTATTAGACATAGTCCTTCATTAAGTAGTCATAATAAAAGGGCAAAATTATCGTCCAGTATATAGATATTATACACTATTCACAAATTTAGATAAATTATTCGATGTTACTTTAGCATCAAAGTCGATTATATTCGCATCCTTTGTAAGCTTTATTGTTGGATATGATTCTATTTTATATTTTTTGATAAGTTCCGAAATTTTCATAGGCGTTGGTTTTATAGCTATTTCCCCATCAAGTGGATCATTAAAAATAAGAACTTCTTCACCATTATCTTCCGTACAATCAATATCATATGTCTTTACTGTATACGTACCGATAGATTTATCCTGATATTGCTGTTTGAAAGAGTTCCATTCGGGTTTGGCTTTAATACAATGTGGACACCAATCTACATGGAAAAAATAGACGGCTATAATAGGCTTACGATCCGGTGAATTTGCAATATTCGCCTTATTCTTATTTTCTAATTTATTCGAAACAAAATATTCATAAGCATATCTAGCAATACCCAAAAAAAGAATAATTAAAAAAACGGCTAATGCATATGTATAATATGGACGTAATTGAGTATCAATGTATAAAAGTAAATTGGCCATTATATATTCCAGCTATATTTAATTTTAATAAATTATACTTATAGTTTGTCCGTTTATTTCTATTGGAATAAATTTCGGCCTAAAATAATCTCCATAAATATTGTATAGATGACACAAAAAGTATTCAAAGAGGAACATTATAATAGTGGCGATGGGATGCTAACTACGGTATGGGGGCCAGGTATGTGGCATTCACTACATTGTATTAGCTTCAATTATCCAGTGAAACCGACGACATTACAAAAACGACATTATATGAACTTTGTTCTCAATTTAAAAAATGTACTTCCCTGTGGGAAATGCCGGAAAAATTTAGTCAAAAATTTCAAAAAATTACCCATTTCAATGAAAAATATGGAAAGTCGCGCGACCTTCTCCCTCTATATTTATAAACTCCATGAATTAATAAACAATATGCTAAATAAGAAATCCGGATTATCTTATGAAGATGTTAGAGAACGTTACGAAAATTTCCGGTCTAGATGTACAAAAACCTATAAGGAAATGTTGCTTATAAAAAAAAAGATGAGAACTATGAAAAAAAGAAACAATGGAGAAAAGGGATGTACAGAACCGCTTTATGGAGATAAATCCAAATGTATTTTGAAGATTGTCCCACAGGAAACGAAATGTGAATCCTTTCAAATGGATAAAAACTGTATTAAGAGAACTTTATAGAATGTTCCTTTTAGTGAAAATCCGCTATTTTCTTATACACACTCCTACATATAAAGGAAAAGTATGTATAAGAAAGATCATATAATATAAAGTGAGATAGATATGGAATTACCACATGAATTATTGCATCGGGAAATGGTTAAAAAAAATAAGGCTGAATATATATAATGTCATCTAATAATGAAACTCCAACCATTTTATATAATGTTCCACCAAATACAGATAAACCCGATATAGTATTTTGGGCAGAGAACCCCAATATTCTTTTTCATAGAGATATGATACTTGAACTCTTTCCTATCGAATCTATGGGATATAATCAAAAGTTGAATGCGATTTCTCGAGCAATTATCTTATTGACTATTGTCAGTTTCTTATTTACTAGAAGTATACGTATTTTAGTAATAGGGGGTATTACATTAGCCGCTATTTACTTACTTTATTCCTATAAGAATGCAGAATTGAAAAAGAAGGAAAGTAAAACACCGGAAAAAAAACAAGAGAATTTTGAGAACCCCGCTTTAGCGGTAATTAATAAATACCAGACAGATAATTTTACATTTGATAAACCTAGTGAAAATAATCCTTTTTCCAATGTTCTTATACCGGATTACGAATTCAATCCACAGAAAAAACCCGCACCACCCGCATTTAACGAGTATACGAATCAAAGTATTTTAGAAAATGCGAAAAAGCTTGTACAACAGGCAAATCCGGGACAGCCCGATATTGCCGATAAATTGTTCAAGGATTTAGGCGAACAATTTATTTTCGAACAATCGCTTCAACCATTCTATTCAAATCCCGGAACAACGATCCCAAATGATCAAGCCGGTTTTGCCGATTTCTGTTATGGAAGCATGGTGTCATGTAAAGAGGGAAATTTATTTGCCTGTGCTCGTAATTTAGACCGTTATACCAACTGATCATTGAATAGGGGGGTTGTCATACAGAATATTCATATCTATTCTTTATGACAAATACAAAAGAAAAATAAAGTATCTATGTTATTTATATAATGTCTACCTTAAATAGCTATTTATTTAATAATATTAGCGGAATTCGATCGGATATGACCGACCAGACACAACAAAATGTACAGAATACGCGATTTAGTGCTTATACTGTTTCCAATTATTTTAGCGAGAATCCAACGGATTATCAGGTGAAATTCGCTTCTTCTCAACCGGGTTTATATGTAAGTGATGGTGGTATCTCTGGAGGAGTATCACCTTCTGTTATTGATATTGAGACGCGGCTTTTAACACCTATTGCTGATCGTCCAGTTCAGCTTTTCCAGCGACCCTTTTTGACGGTACCCTATTTAGGACGTGGTTCTGGTGATCCTACATTAGAATCGCGTTTACAACAGGGTGAAATGGTTGCCGATAAAAAGAGCGTTTCGACTATATCGGAGCTTTCTTATATTGATTATAGTACGTATCCTATGATGGATAGTTTAAAAGAGAAGATAGGTAATCCTGCGAATTCTGTTCAGGAGCTAGCAATGGATGGATGGGTTCGCGGTGGTATCTCCGCTAGGGAGATGGTTGCAAATCAGGCATTTAGCCAGAATATCAAGCCTAATGCTACATTTTAGATTGTATTTACTCTAGAGGGCAAACCTGTAGACCCCACAAAAGGGGGGGTAAAAGAATCAAAAGAAATAATTCAAAAAGAAATAATTTAAAATTATATAAAAAACGCCAAATATAGAAATAAAAAATAATATATTCTTTGTTATTCATAAAGAATATAAATAAGGTTTGTCATACAGATATTATGTCTAATATTAGGTCAATCACTGACGAAACCCCCGTTTCTTACGAAACCCCCGTTTCTTACGAAACCCCCGTTTCTTACGAAACCCCCGTTTCTTACGAAACCAACGTAGAATACCGCGATCAACTCCGCAAATTCTGCCAAATGAAATGTATCGATAAATTCGAAAATGATCCCACTATCGATCCCATAAGTCGCGATGAGAACCTATACGACGAAGAAGCAGTAACAAAAACAATGAATATTCTGTATGACAAAACAAAGGATTCCACTGCTTTCAAGGTTCTCTATGAATTAGCTGCTGGACGTATGTTCTCTATAGATCCCGAAATTGGACTATGTATTTTAATGTCTTATGACTATTTTCGCGATTTTTATACAGTATATCATGAGTTTTTGGAAATAGGTGAAGAAATAAAAACCCGATCAGCGTATATTGTCTTACAGAATAAATTGGCGTGATTTTTATATAGAATTATATATATCTATATAAAAATGGCATCGACGCGTAATAAGAATTGGCAAGGAAATTATGATTTAGAACAAAAAATAAATACAGGAATTATCGATTTTAAAACATACAAGAATTATGGTTTAGCTTATACGAATCATTTTGCTAGCGATGGACTTTTAATGGGTTCTCGACCTTCAAATGTACTATCCTATAATGCAACGGATATCGAATCGCAATTACGCGGGATTTGCTCTACGAATTTAACGGGATCGTCTTTTCATGTAGAACCGGATTTTAAACGGATGGATTCTCTTGCGATTATCGATAGAATGCCCGTTATTTTACCTGAGCCATTACGAGTTGATAATAATCAAAGACCTCTTCCATCTTAGATATTTTATTCATATATATATATGATTGCAAAATCACTGATTACAAGTTTTACAAAATTAAAGAATTTTTATGATCGTCGAGAGAACCCAACAGACGAAGATATAAAAAATGCGGGTGTGAAATCAGTTTGGGATATATATGGAAAAATTAACGAAACATACAATAAACCGATTCCTGTAAGAGCATATATACAAAAAATGGATGGAACTGTGAACAAACCATTACGAGTAAATATAAAATTAATGGATGAAGAAACCTCATTTTTTGGGTATGGAACTGGTGTATATTTAGGTGAAATGGATCATTTTGCGAAATATGAGTATCCTAATAAATATATTACAGTTAAAAAATATAAGAATGATGATATGTTAATTTATCATTCAGATAGTACTCCAAAAACACATAGTCCTCCTTCCAAAAAAGTTGGAGGAAAAACTAAAAGAAATCTATCAAAGACAAAGACAAAGACAAAAAAGCGTTATTCATAAAAGTATAATAATAAAATATCTATTATTATTATTATTATATAATGACATTATTACATGTATTAGCCCTTTCTCTTATTGAAATTGTAGGAGATAGTGCATTAAAATTCTATGCAAATCATCAGGGTATTTTCTATTTAGGCGTAGGTATTGCCGCATATATTGGAATTGTGATTATGTTAATTATTACCTTACAAGGATCGACGTTATTAATGGTAAATAATGCGTGGGATGGTACTAGTAGTTTATTAGGAAGTCTTTATGCATATTTTGTATTAGGAGAACGGTTTGATAATTATTTACAGTATTGCGGAATAGTTTTTATTATTATTGGACTCTATTTATTGAAAATACCTTTAACTAAGGATCATCCCTTTCATATTCCTAAGAAATAATATTTTGTAGACCCTCGTTAATGAAAAGTAACCCTCGTTAATGAAAAGTAACCCTCGTTAATGAAAAGTAACCACAATACTCACATTCTCTTTTTTGATAAATTTACAAGCAGAAATCGATAGTTCCTCGCGTTTCTTGCGTGTTTTTCCTGAAGAATCATCGATAGATTCCTTTTTCTTAGAGGTCGAATTTCTTGAATTCATATCGTTTTCAATTTCATGATAATTTGCATCAATATATTCTAGAATATGATGATCGATTGCCCATTTGAAAAAATTGAGTTGACCGATCGTCGTTTCTATACTTGCCGTCTCATTATAGGGAATTGTAATACGTTCCCATCTACAGAATGTATCGAAATTTTTCTTTGAATAGGCTTTCAATTTCAATTTATAATCGTGATGGACTTTGAATCGTGATCCATTATTCATATCATATGTCGTCCCATTTTTCTTTGCATAGTTTGTTACAAACCAATCTATAATACGGAGTGAAAGTCGGGATTCACCATTAATAACGGATACCATCTGTTGGATATTCTTGGGTTCTCTATAAAAACTCATTAGGTTCTCTAAGATCAATTGTTTTTTAGTATTTGATTGTATTGGAAATGATGCTGGATACGATGCTGGATACGATGCTGGATACGTTGTTGAATACATTATTGATTTATATCGTCGCCGTTATTTATATTGTTTTCTATCCAAAATTAATTATTCACTAAGATTATAATATTAACATATATAGTTTATATATATGTTATATGAAATTATAAGTAAACTAGTATCCGAATCATTATTAAGCCTATATCCTATTTTCGTGAAAAATATCGGGCTACCCCTATTATTACAAACATGGAGCCGGTGTTTTTCTTATGCATTTATTTCGGCGTTTTTCGTTGATTATTCATTTATATTTAAGACAATAACGACACCTGTAGGTATTCTTCTATCGATCATCACGATGGCTCATATTTATACGTCATACAGAGGATTTGCATTATTGGAAAGTGGGGTAGCTTATTCCATTTTTTATTTGTATCCTATTATGATTTTATTATTAGCGCGAAAACCAATAAAGCCTATCTTATTTTTAGCATTAGTAGGAGTATTTTTATTAGTATCAAATGATACTTTTTCGATCGACAATATGGAAGGATTTATTATGATATTGGGGGCTGCATTTACCGAGGCGCTTATTTATTTCTTAGTAAGGGATATTAAAACCGATAATAATTGGAATCATCTCTTTATTTCGTATTTCTTAGGTGCGATTGTATTATCGATCTATTTTTTCAAGGATATTATAAATATAAAGATAGATGGGAAATTAACGGCATCTTTAGGGATCAATACAGTAATAGGATTATTAGGGTATTTATTGCGATTTTTTGCTATTTCTAGATTGGATACTATTTTATATGCTGCGTTGTCGTATTTTGGAATTGTAATGGCGTTTGTTTATGGGGTCTTTATAAACGGGGAGACAGTCGATTTGAAAAAAGCTGTTGGTGCTATATTGATTATTATTTCCAATTATTTCTTACTGTAGGATTTTATATAAATTTACAATGGAAAAATCTATAATAACTATATAATGGGAAGAAAAGGAAGAATATCCGGAGGTATGGGAGGAATGAATATGGGAGGAGGTA
>Ga0214921_10002269_pt1 | contig 31501 bp, 64 predicted proteins | sample LL1505_MetaG_FD_177992 | JGI IMG/M metagenome (GOLD analysis project Ga0214921, IMG submission 177992) | Freshwater microbial communities from Lake Lanier, Atlanta, Georgia, United States - LL-1505 | ecosystem: Environmental > Aquatic > Freshwater > Lake | place: USA: Georgia | collected... | reverse complement strand
TAATAATGCTAGGTTATGAACTATCTGATTTAAATATGATGATTGCTAATGTAAACATTGCTTCTGAGCAATTGGGTAATTCAGGTATTGCTAAGGGGCTAGATGAAGTATCTAGTTTCTTGCAAGGACTATGGGCAGAAGGGTACTTTGACTAATGAATGCTATACAAATGGTTATGTTGATAACTCAAATAAAAGAAGCAGTTTCAACTACCGCCATGGAAAAAGGGTGGGACAATGAAAAGCGTGATAAATACTTTTCTATGATGTTGAAGGAATATGGTATACCTAATGACTAAATCATCACACTTTTTAGAGTATATGAAGTTACATCTAATTAGTTTAGAACAAGATTCAGAACTAGTTCAAGAGGAAATGTCTCAGTTTGAATATAACATGGATTCAAAGGACTATCAGTCATTAGAGATTGAAGACATATCTTTAAATGGACAGATTATAGCAACCAGGCATTTGTTGTCAGTGGCTACTGATATAATGAACTCTACTAACGAAAGGTATGAATAATGAATGCAGAAGATATTGGTCTCCCGCCCCATTTGCAACGCATGGTCAATGCTGGAGTAACGGGCCTTGACATCATGCACGGGGAACTAAAAAACCTCATGCTAATTGCTGAGCAAGAACTTGCGGAGGCACAGGCAATTGAAGATGAATCAGGTGAGGCTATGGATTCTATGGCTCGTACAGAGGCCACTGGGTACCTAGACGCCCTTACTGAGGTATATTCTTTAACTTATGCTATTGCTTTTGCCAAGGAAGATGTTAAAAACCGTAGGGAGATTCTAGGTGAGTAACTTTATTGAAATGGACCTTGATGAGTGGGCCGCTATCTATAAGCCAATCAAAAACCATATAGATACAAATGCCTCCTTTGACGGAGAGATGTTTGAGACCTATGGCGATGAGGTAGAGTTTGTAAAGCAGCAAGAACCTAATAAGATATGGATGTATGGGGACGGAGACGACGGTGGAAGTTATATCTGGTCTGGTTGGGGCTTTGTTAATAGGCTTGGTTATTTTATCACTGATAAACCTTGCCCAGATAATGTGACCATTCAAGTCAGAGTTAGTTTTAACTGGTTCTACTGTGAGAACTGTGGAGCAGAGTTTGAGGACCCTGATAATATAATCAGAGATAAGTTTCAGGAAGCCGATTTGGAAAAATGCCCAAATTGTGCTACACTTGAAGAAATGACCCAAATAGAAAAAGGAGACCCAATGAACGAAAATCCAACAGATGACCTAGAAACAAATGATGATGAGTATGTATTTCATACCACTGGAGAAAGAACTATTCAACTATGAACGAGTATCAAGTTGAAGTAATCTTTGAACCAACAGGCGACTATATGAATTTTAAATATGAGGCTGAATCAGATAATGAAGAGGACCTCTGCAGAGAAATATTAAATCAACTATCAATTGTATCTTGGAAGGAAGAAGAGTAATGGGAGCACGGATTAACTACGTATTCAAAGACAGTGAGCAGGGCCCTATGGTTGCACTATACAGTCATTGGGGCGAGACTGAGTGGCAGCGGGACCTAGCCATGGCTTTAAACCATGCCAAGCCGCGTCTAGGAGATTCAGCATATGGCACCCGCATGATCATTAGTTATCTTATGCAGGACAGCGTTCTAGAGGAGACAGGGTTTGGTATCTTCGCAATTGATAACGACGGCCTGGACCTAGGTGACCCTACAGTCCTCATCGACTTCACTACTAATACTGTTACTGATAGGGTCTCTGTACCATTTGATAAATTTATGGATGCATATCTACCAGTTTTAATTGAGCAGACATAGATCTAGGGTCAGACTATGTCTAAGGGTGGAGGTAAGCGTGGGGCTTGCCTCCCCCTAACTTTTGCGGTATAATGGAATAGAGGAGGGACTATGGCGTATTCAGTTCGTAGAACGGCACAACACAATAAAGAATCAAGAAAAGCAGAACAGTTGGCAAAACTTCTAACAGAAGATTTCTCCATAGACCTAGAACGAGTTGGATACTATCTCGTTAGAAATCTACCTTTGATTGTATTTCATAGGTTTGATGTTTTAGCCTTGACAGCACAAGAAGAGTATGATAAACTTATGTTAGAGATGAAAGGTAAATTATAAATGAATTTTGCAGATAAGACTGGAGTCATTGGTCAGTTATGGATTGAGTTCCGTAATGACGAAGACTTCTCAGCATTTATGGACTACAACGACCTAGGTTGTCCAATGGCGTACATGGTGGCAGAAGGTTTGATCAAAGACCTAACCCCTATCGGTGAAGAGATGATTACAGAAACATTCAAGATGTTTCTAGAACTAATCAATGTTACTGAGGAAGAAATTGACTCTGTTCTTACAGATAAGAACCTTGGCGCTATCTTAGTGTTTGCTCATAACAAGAAGAAGAACTCAACACCAGACAAAGAAGAGTAACAAGACTATCCTTGATCCCTGGGCTTGACAAAAGCCTGGGGTTATGGGACGTCGAATTGGACATATCGGACAAACCTTTCAAACCTTATATTTGTCAGAACTATATTACGAAGAGGCTTTTCTTTTCCCCAATCGTGGACAAACCATATTTCTCAAAATAAGATTACGTAGCATCAAATCTTTTCCCCATTCATGGCTTATACCATATCAAACCTTATTTGTCAAACCTTTGTATTCGGTGTTATAATAATCATATGAGTCCAAGATCACACTTTGCAGATTATGCAAAAAGATATCCTAAACAATATCAGTCTTTCTCAGATAACATGTGGAATGGTTTTGTATCTATTACTCATACTATAGGTTTGTCTAGGTTCTTTTCCTTTACCCCCGATTTTTCTGCCAACAAAGTTTACGGCCCAGGGGATGGACGTTTTCAAGATCCTCAAAATAAGATTACGAAGGACTAAATTTTTTCCCCGTACCAGGCGATTTTGCCAGGGGATAGAGAAGACATATCAAACCACTAGTAGTAAAACATAGACAAACCTTTTCTCCTGATTTCTAAAACTTTATCAAACCTTTATATAATTTTATAAAGGTTTCTTTTATTTTCTGATCAAATTCGGATAAAATCCATATAAAATTTATGGGCATATTCATGCAAAGAAGGACTTGACAAACCATGGTTTTGCATGTATAATGCCCAAACCTTACTATAGGAAAGAAGGTTTGACAATATCGGGAATATGTGGTAAGAAGGTTTGAAGGTTTGGGGATAGGGAGGTTTGGCCGTCAAAGATTACGACGCCCTTCTATAAATGCTCAATGCTCCACTATCCTCCACTTCACTCCACTTCTAGACTATCTAATTAAATAATCAGTAAGATTAATCTGTGGATAAACCTGTGGATAAGTATTAAGTAAAGGCTAAGAAACCTTAAGTAAAGGCTAAGAATCTGTGGATAACTTTCGTTGACATCCTATCCAAACCAGTGTATACTTGAAGTATGAACATATATAAAATCTCATTGTTAGATTACGACAGAGCATTCGATCTAGAAATGTTTGCCTCAACTGAAGAAGAAGCCAAGCAAATGGCTATGAGAGAAGAACCACATATGAACATTACGAAGGTGGTTTGTCTAACCTCAATCGAGTATATACCATGACATGTACAAAATATGGATGCAACTATGAACTAGACCTTGATGGTCAAGTAACCTGTACCCTATGTGGGGCTATGGATGATGATGTCCAACCTGTTAATCTTGATACAATAGAATAGCCTGTGAATAACTATTGTGGATAACTTTTTACATCAAAACCTATGCTACACTGATTAAGTAGTTCAAGTTCCTATAATGGTCGTAGAGCAGTTTCCGAAACTGATAATGAAGGTCCGATTCCTTCACCTGAAGCCACTCAATGTGATAGAATAGTATTATGATAACAATAACTCTAATACTAATCACATGGTATGCCACTAAGGTATATTACACAAAGAACTTCAAACTCTCAATGCCTACTTCAGATCCAGATATGGTTCATGTAAACTGTTCTAAGTGTGCTCAAACCATCTACACACATCACACTAATCTTCGTGTTCCATACTACTGTCTGGCTTGTAAGTAATGGATAGATTCGAATCATCCTATGGTAAGTTTATTGCAAAATTAATGTTAGATGTCCTATGCTTTGACTGTGGGGGTATGTTCCAAGTATCCTATGAAACTGCAAACCCCACTAAGCAATGTCCAAAATGCCAGGGGATCAAGACTCCTTTATAGCCTTGTTGACCATACGGATCAAACCTCGTCTAGTGATCTTACTAGCATCAAATGTCTCCGTATAGCCCCCTTGTGGCATATCCGCCTTATCCAGAAAATAACCATGCTTTGCCCTTAGTGTTCTTAGTACTAGGGTTTCTACTGTTCTCGCTTTATCCCGTTCGGAAAATGACCAATACTTTATTAAGATCCAACCCTTGGTCCTATGGCTTGCAAACCTCTTGCCTGATATGTCTGATATCCCTATCTTAATAGCCTTGTGTAATGGGCTGTATAGGATGTACAATAGGGTCATTACTCTATTATACTTGACATACCGTGCAGATTTTGATATACTTGATATATGACAAACGAAGAGATCTCAGAGTTATTAAACAAAGAATCCTACCGTATTTGGGATACTGCTAAGGTTATCAAGAACCAAGACTACCATGATGGACTGGTTAAGGGTTTGAAGATGGCTTCTAAGTTCGTATCTCAACTAAAATAATATATGGCAAAAATCGTTATTTGCCCTATCTGCAAGAAAGAAATAGAGTCTAGGTCTAGTATGGCCTCCCAAACCTTATATAACCATACAAAGACCCATGACTTGACCAAACCTTCAACTTAAGGTATACTGTATATATGGAACTATTTATAAAAGACTATGCCTCTTGGGTGCTCGCTGTTATTGGAGTCACAGGCATCTTCTTCGTTGGTCGTAAGACCATTTGGGGATGGTTCGTACTTTTATTCAATGAATGCCTTTGGATGTTTTATGCCATAACTACCCAACAATATGGTTTTATCTTTGCATCCCTTGCCTATGCAGCCACATATATTAAATCATATAGACATTGGAAGCGAGAAGAATGAAACCTGAGCAATGCGTAAAGTGTGGGATGCACAAAAAAGATCCCTTGTTTTGGGAGACACATCAGACTATGACAGATGATTGGATTTGGTGTGCTAAGAAATCTTGAGATTCCTGATCCATTTCAAACCTTTGTAACTAAAAAATATGCCAACTCTAAGGGCTATGTCCATGACTGGTTTAGCGGTGAATGGTCTTATACTTGCTCTACTTGTAAGGAAGATCTTTTTGGTCCGTCCCGCAAAATATTGACAAAGATTAGATTGTTTCACACACGCAACGAATGTCTTGGTGGATACTAATGACACGCAATGAGATCCTTTCACAGATAGAGTCCTTAAAGACTGCTAGAGGTGGATGGACCAAGGCTTCACTTGCATCCCTTGGAGTACCGTGGCCTCCTCCTGCTGGCTGGAAAGACAGGCTATTGGCACAGGCAACAGATGTTCCTTGTGAACATAAATGGTATATGAGAGAGCCTGGAATTCAGTGTGTAATTTGTTTTGTCGTGTGGAAAGAGAGTATGGGATGAAAGAACCTAAGATTATGCAGATGGACTGGAAAGCACTAGGATATGAAAGGATGTATGTAAATGGAAAACTCAGATGGGTTCCTCAGCAGATCAAAGACGATTCAGAAGACTAGAATTCTACCATTACGATGGATCGGTAATTTTCTTGGTGGCTATGCTAGTAATCATTTAATTAAGGCTATTGATTTAGATGAGTCTTTAGATAGTAACTTAGGATTTCGTTATAAATACCATGCCAGAATGTGGAAGTATCTTAATAAACCTCATACATGGTGGGGTACTTACTACCAACTTGATATAGAGGGTATGATAAAAGATTTAGATGGTGCTGGTTGGGATGACTATGATGAGTTTGGTAAGGCCTATTGGGATAAAGAAACAGATAGCGAGTCGAAAGACTCGTAGAGTTGTTTAAGTATCTCTATTTTCGCCGAACTTTAAAAACGTATTAAGCGATTTCGCCCGAACCAGAAATTGATCCAGCGCCGTCAATTGACTTAGGCATAGGATATAGTTCCCAATTGTTTGAGTACAAAGGTGCATAGCCTGGGTTACCGCCATTGGTAATTCTAATAAAGTATGCTCCAGCGTAGCCGTAAGGGTTTCCGTCTGTAAGTACTGTGGCTCCTAATGGATAGGCTGCGCCGTTGTTATAAGCGCCTTGATAATTTGGTGGTAATGCCATTATGAATTCCAACTAATTGTAAAGCCATCATAAAGTAGGATGCTATTTCCTGTTAATCCCCAATTTGCTTGCCACTGTGGGAATGAAAGATCTGTGCCAGGAACTTCTCCATAGTTGTTTACTCCTGGAATTAAAGAAGTACCTGAATTTATAACCTGGAATTGCATTCCGTTAAAAGCCATACCTGCGTTAGTCAAACCAGAGATTGTAATTATTGTGTTTTCTCCAGTAGGCATGTGATCCATTATATAAGAAGGGGCTGAAAAATTTTGCCAACTAAGGACTACGCCATCAAATATTGCATCTTGATTGTTTGCAGTAAAGTTAAATGACCATGACTGTAATGGATTTCCATTAATGTTTCCTGAGCCTGTTACTGTTCCTGAACCTGAAAATCTTTTATTTGCTGGTGCTACCATGAGATTATTATATCACCTTTTTGACATTCAAGCGGGATAGGTGTATAATTGAAGTATGAGTATAGATGAAATGGTATTACGAGAAGAGATTGCAAGGGCTATTGAAGCCCTTCCTGTCGATACCTCTATAACAAATGCTGTGGGTATGCGTATGCTCGCTGCAGAGGTTGCTAGAGGTAAAGACAACTACATGACAGACCTCATGTTTGAATCACAGGTTGATTTTGAGTAATGATTTAAATGTAACCAAAGAAGAATGGCTTGGCTTTGCATTAAATAAAAACATACTGATCCAATCAGACACTAGCGAGTGTGTCATTGGCGGGTACATTGATGAGTTTGTTTATGATAATGTAGATATATATGATACTAAGTTTTCAAGTATAGACGATGTAGACTACTGGTTTACTCTTGGAACAATACATGGTTGGATTGGTAAGACTGGTTGCGTTAAGCATGAGTTAGACAAGTTTAACTTTGTTTTTACCCTGCAAGATATCAAAATCCTGTACCCAGATAAACTTCCAGAGATTAGAAAAAGAACACATATACCAGAGAACAGGGATTGGTTTGCATACCAAGCCAGCGAACCTGAGATGACAAAAGAACTCCTAAAGAAAGCCTTAGAGTTTTCTGCCTGCGATACCTTAATAGATATTGGATGTGGTCTTGGAGAAGTTTTAAAGATCGGTTCTGATATTGGATATAAGAATGTAATGGGACTAGAAATACAAAAAGAGTTAGTTGATCTAGCAAGAAAAGATAATCGGCTAGAGATAATCCATGGCTCTGGATCAGATTATGTACTGCCAGACAAAAAACTTCATGTGTTTATGTTTAATCCTTTTAGTAATAATGTTATGATAGAGTTTTTAGATAACAATATAGAAAACATTAAAAGAAATAAGTCATTAGTTATATACAACTATGCTTTTTCTGGTCATCATTTAATGGTCATGTATGGTCTAAAAGTCATATACACCAATAACTTTGCAATCATTTATAGTGCAGATTAGATATGATATAATAAAGTATGGCACAAAAATGTTTCTATTGCGACAAAACCGCCGAGTATAATGACTTGGTTAAGGAAGGCGACAACTATGTTGTTACTGGGGTCTGCAAGAAACACGCTACTAATTACTATGAGGCATCTTGAGTCAAAAAAGACATAAGAAGAACATTAAAAGAAAATCAAAGAAGCCAAAAACATCCAAGTTTGAAAGAAAGATTGAAAGAATAAGGGCAAAGATTATTAATGATGCTCTTGTAACTATTCGAACAAATCTTCTAAACAGTCTGGACAAAAGAATGTTGGAAGACCGTCAGAGTGATGCATTCCACCGTAATAAGAGTGTCTATCCCAACTCTCTTTAATAAAATCACTAGTCATATATCCGTAGACATAAGGCTTCTTATTATCGTGTTCACATTGATTCATTGCTTACCCCTTTCATTTGTTTTATAAAAAAATCTTTTATTAAAAAATTGTTTATTATTCCGTCATGATGACCATCTCTAGCCCTAATTAAATATTTATGGTACTCTGTTGGTACCGTTTCTTTTGTTGGAAAATCAATATCATTAATATTTTTATTTATTAGATCTGACAGGTTTAACTCTTTAAAGTTTGTTAAGTCTATTCCAGAAAGAGCAAGAGATGTGCTAGAGTCTATGCAAGAAGTAAATAGTTTTATATTATTTGAATTACAATAAATTTCTAAAATTCTCATGTAGTTTTGTGTTTGAATAAAAAGATTGTAGGGGTTTGAGCCTTCTAATATTTCTGCTTTGTCTTTAGAATACTTTAAATTAATTTTACTTAAAAACTTATTACCATCTTCGTCGTAAGTTACGTGTCTTGTAAAGTCATTAAACAGTACAAAGATCGTATCTGGGTTTCCAAATTTATTACAATACTTCAGAATGTTTCCAACAATCTTATCGGCACCACCACCTAAAAATGACAGACATTGAAAGGGTCCTTTGTTATCAATGATAATTTCATCATACATAAGTTTTGACCATCTAAACTGTTCTGGCAGCCCATCTCCAAATGTTGTTGAACATCCAGAAAATAAAATATTATAGTTATCTTTATCTAGTTTATTAAAATCTTCTGATCTATGTCCATAATTATTTAAAGAATATGTCAAACCTTCATCTGGCTTGATCTTAAAATCTCTTTCTTCGGCATAGGTTAGCATTATTTCTTTATTGTAATAGATTAAACTCTCATCTGACGGGTCTATATTATAAGAAAGAAAGGTGCCACCAAAGAATTCTTTTGAGTTTATATCATACACATATCCATTATAGCATGATGGCTGACTTTACAATATGGGCTATGTGGTGTATACTTATAATATGATGAACTTACTGCTTTTAATTCCAGCCTTTATTGCTGGCTATCTTGCCTGTTATTTTATTATGACTAAGGGAGTAGATCAAGAATGAAACTAATGACCAAAGAAATTGTTGAACAATTACCACCAGAAGTAAAAAAGGCAATTATAAAAGATTACCTTCAAACAACATACTACTGGTCTATTGGATTGTTTTCTTTTCTTGTTGGTGTCATGTTAGCGTTACTAATTAAATAACTTCTAGCACCAGTAGCCAAGTTGGTTAAGGCCCCGAACTCATAATTCGGTTATCATAGGTTCAAGTCCTATCTGGTGTACTATGTCTCCATCGTCTAGTGGCCTAGGACATCGCCCTTTCACGGCAATAACACGGGTTCGAATCCCGTTGGAGATACCAAACCTCTGTAACTCAGCGGAAGAGTAGCGGACTTCTAATCCGTTTGTCGCAGGTTCGATTCCTGCCAGGGGTACTTTACTTTTTAGGTTGTTTTGGTTGGTATGGTTCAATCTTAGACTTAATACGACCATCTTTGTATAGTCTTACTATCCATCCATCTTTAATTTGCATTGGATTAAATGCTGTTGCTTTTTTCTTTGGCATTATCTAAATAACCTATCTACTCTAGTTTGTTTTGTGTAATCTTTTGCTGCAAACAGTATTGACTCTGCTTTTGCAGCAGGTACACAATTAGGAACTGGCTTACCATTGTCTCCTGGCTTCATTCCTCTTTGAACATATCCATCCCAACAAGGTGCTTGCTTACTTACATTACCACAGCAATCTGATTTCATTTCTCCAGCCTGACACTGAGGACACTCTTCGCATGTTACATTTAATTCTTTGCACATAGGGCATCCGCAACCTTCGTATGCTTTGCTAATTGATTTTCCAATTGATGAGTCATACATTGCCATTGCTGTTTCTGAATCCATTGTGTGATTATCCATATCTGCTTTTTCAGCATCCTTGTACATCATGCCAATACTGTATGCTGTTGGCTTCCATGTACCGTTTTCTTCTTTGTGTATTCTAACTGACATTGCTGGATTTTCTGGTGGCATTGAAACCAAGGCATACTCTGATCCAGGAGTGCCAAGTATCCCACCCTCAGTCATGATGTGCTCTATAACACCATGTACAACCCCCTCAGAGGTTGATCCCATGACAAAGTCGCCTTCTTTTAACATATAATAATTATACCATGTCGTTTAGTCTGTTATAAGTCCTGATCCTATGGCAGTTGGCACAAACTACTTCACACTTTTCGATCTCTTTCTTAATAGACTTCCATGAAAAACCATCATGGATCATCCTTGAAACATTGTACTTCTTGTCTCTTATGTGGTCAAAATCTAATATAATATGATTATTGATTCCACAGTCTACACAGCCAGAATCCTCTTTTATCTTAGCAAGCATCTTCTTATACTGCTGCTTATTATAATGGTCTAACTCTTTGTCAGTCATTGTTTCTATTATACCCTGCAATATTAATGCCCCACACAGGCAATTCACCTGACTTGCGCCACGGTCTCTATCCAATGGGTAACTAATCCATCACTAAGGTCCTGTGTGGGGACTGTTATATTGTACTACTTAATTGCTATTGTTTTTGGCAGTTTGTCTTCTGGGATCTGCTTTTCAAGTCTGATATCTAAGATACCATCCTTAAATTCAGCCCCAACTACCTCAACAAACTCAGGAAGAGTGAAGATATCAGTAAACTTGCGAGCAGCAATGCCCTTATGTAGATACTCCGCACCCTCTGGTAACTCAGCATCCTGCTTCTCGCCCTTGATTGTAAGTTTGCGATTGTCTAGCGATACTGAGACATCATCCTTAGAGAATCCAGCCAAAGCAAATGAAAGAATATATTCTTTATCATTTAGTTTAATCTGGTTGTAAGGTGGATAGTTTGTTGTTGTTGTTACCTTCTGAAAATTTGAGAAGGTATTGAAAAATGGATCATTGAAAAGATCCAGTGCTGTTTTTACCATGTTATTCCCCTTTCAAGCGAATAAGTTAATTTACCCCCCATTTGGGCAGGTATTAATATTATAGCATATAAAATGAGCAGTTTATAGACCTGCTCAGGTCCCCCAAGTTGCGATCTTGGGCTTATCCGTACTCAGCAATAGGGTTGCTAAAAGCAACTGCATGTATCATGACGGAATAATTAATTATACCACAATATGATATACTTAAAATATGAAGACAAAAGACTTGCTTTTAAATGGTCCGTTTAGATGTGGAAATACATACCTTGCTCTTTGTGTTGCTGAGGCAATCTATCTAAACGAAGAAGATCCTAGTTCCTTTAAGTCTAACTATCATTTGCATAACCATACACATAACGCTGCCTTGCTAAAATTAGACGATCCAGATAAAGAGACTGTTCATTTTGTAATTTTTAGAAATCCAGAACAAATTATCCCCAGTTTATTTATGTTTCATAATTCTATTGATCATATTAAAACTTTAAGTGATAAAGATATTAAAGATAGCATACTGAATGTTTGCTCAGAATACAACCAATACCTAAGAAATCAAATAAGGTATGGATATGCTACAGTAATACTATTTGATGACATTGTTAGCAATATAGACCCTATAGTTAAAAAAATATTAAAGTCTGTTGGAATAGAATATAAGAACAGTATAGATATAGAAAAAATAAAAGAAGACCTTTTAATAATGGATAGTTCTATATATAAAGACTCAGAAGATTTTTATAGAAACTATCATTTGCCTAGAGAAGAAAAGTATCCAGAAATAAAAAATAAAGTTTTTAATATATTTAAAGAACTTCCAGAGTTTAAAATTCTTATGGATCAATATTTAGAAATAGAAAAGAGGGCCAAAGAATTGACCCCCTTAACTATATCTAACTGATTACTCAGGTGTTGCTGCGCCTCTTGGGACTTTTCGTGCTGCTGCCTTTTTAGCAGGAGCCTTCTTTACAGCCTTCTTGACTACCTTAGCAGTCTTAAGTGCTACATCAACCTCATCTACTGAAGGCATCTTTCCAAACGCCTTGTCGTTAGGGTTGGCTGCTCTCAATGCTACGGGGATTAGCGCTCCGAGTAGTGAGTATGCTAGTGTCTTTAGATCTGTTACTCCAGATGCATACATTGCTGTTGCTGCTCCAAGTACTGATCTTCCGTATGACGCTAGTGCTGCTTTAATTTGTTTATTCATGTTTATTCCTCCTAGGATATAACTCGTGTTAGTATTGTAAAGCCAATCCATAGACCAATAATTCCTGCGACTCCCGCAAAAACTGGTGGTGCTGGTACTGGCAATTTGAATGCAGCAAACACGACGCCACATCCAAAACCTGTTAGTGTTGATAAAAGAACATCTCTCATTTTTCTTCCTCTGGTAACATTAGTATAAGTTTATCATATGCACTGGTTATTCTTTTGATTAATCCATCTGTTGGCAGATCCATCACGACGCCAAACTCCTTGAAGTACTCTATTTCGGGCCCTGCAGCCTCTTTAAACTCTTGAATAGCAACCTGTACATCATCTATGTAGTCAAAGGCCCACTCTCTAGATTCAGAGATAAACTTAACAAATCCTTCTGTATTCTCTATTGGCTTTATCTCATTATTTAAGGCTTTCTTTACACCCTGCTCTAAAAGAGCAGCCCTAAGAGAAAACTCTTCTAGATCGTTTCTCAAGGTTATTAGTCTTGCTCCTAGAACTGCAGATAGCAAAACAAAAAACACAATGATTAAAGATAAAAATATTGTAAGCATTACTCCTCAATTCTAAAGTTTATATTAATAACACATCTGGCATCAGATTCTATTGGTGGAACCCAGCAGTGAAACCTATTAGATTCAAACATAACTGCACGACCCTTTAATGGGCTTACAGAGTTGACAATTTTTAAATCTTTTTCTTCAGTTACCTTATCTAAACTACCAAACTTATCATAAAGTATTGTGTCCCCATCACTATCAAAAACATAGTATAACAAAACATTATAGTTATGATGTGTGTCAACATGTGGAATTGCTGGAACTTTTCTATTACTTCTAAAAGACATATTTGATTTTATTCTATCAACACCAGAAACAACCACATTGTGTTTTTTGGTAAATTGATCTAGGATATATCTACCAACATCAACAATCGGCTCTGGAACATTTGCACTGTTGCGTCCGCTAACAAACATTGGAAAGTCTAAAAAGTCTCCATCAATACCAGACACATTGTCTTTTACCGATCCAGTTTTTGGATTAAAATAAAATGGCATTGCAAAAACTTCTTTTTCTATTTGATCTCTAACTTCAGGGATTAAGAAGTCATCATCTATAATTATCATCTGATCCACCCTCTCTAACTAACAAAACAATTGCTCCAGTATCCTCTAAAGCCTTTTTTGCTCTAATCATATACTCAACTGCACGAACCTTATCTTCCCCATTAAGAGACATAAAGTCTTTCTCACTTGCCCTAAGTGTTAAAAAGTTATCATTGTCAATGATGTCTAGTTTAAAGTTACTGGGAGCAAAGTGTGATACTGATCTGAATGCTCTTCTGTTTTGATCTGTATACATTTAGTTCTCCATAGTCAAATACTTCCATGTATTTGCCCAATCATTTCTTGTCTTATGTTTGCTAAATTCCTTAGACAATTCTCCACCTTCTAAATATATTCCACCCCATATACCCCACTCTTTTTGCGAGACACCAACAGCAAAACAGATTTTGGAGACTGGACATTCAGAACATAGTTTGTCAATTGCAGGCCTGAGTAACTCATCTTCTTCGTACTTATCAAAGAACAGATTAGTGTCATACTCTAGGCAAGCAGCATCATCTTTCCAGTCATGCTTCATGTCTTATCTAACAAACCTATCTGGGATATTCCAACCATCTCGTGTTGGAGCAAACTGCTTTTGCAAATACCAAGAATTATTAATACGAACACCATGCTTAGATGTTTGTGCTAAATCAGACTTAAATGAGTGTAGAACAGTCCAACCAGACCAACTTAATTCTTTGTTTAAAGCAACAATCTTTTCCATTTTTTCTAATGTTTTTACAATCATCTTATATCTCCTTAGTATTTAAAAATTCCGACTTCGACATTGTTTGTTTTTGCTACATCAACCAGTTTAGAGGTTTGCTCATTTCCAGATGCAAAGTATGCAATATAATTAAAATCATTAATATTGTCACTGATCCATGATGGTGCAACCTTGTATACTTTTATCTTTTTACCACGAGACTTTAACCCACGCTCTGACAAGTTTACAAACTCAGATACCATATCATTTACATTTCCTGGTCCTGCAGAATAGATATCAAAGTTTGAGTCTTTTGGATTGATCATAGACATAGCCACGGCCATACCACGAAGAAGAACTGTGTAGTCCTTAAACTCGCTATTCCCCTGAATCCCCACTATCATTTGATAGCCCCTCTCTCAACTTGTCCATTATGAACAGCATCTTATCTAATTGTACCTTATCCATACCTATTGTGTCAACTACTCTTGAGCGTTCTTTGTCTATCCCCTGCTCGTTTATCTCTGATTCATAAAACTGGTTGTCTTTGATCCAGTAAGCCATGCCGTCTAAAATAATAACACGAACATTAGTTCTTTTCTCGTACTCATATGACTGTGTTTTTTTATTTTCTACCTTAAAAATATTTTGTGGAAGCAGTGGTTTTATCATTTCGTGTAAAGAACTTTGTGTAAAATTGTATCTTTTAGGCTCTTCTGAAATGTCATAAAGTTTTTCAAAATACTTCATTGCAAGATAAAGTATTATGGTTATTGTCACCGCTCCAGCAATAAAGTCCACAGTTATCTCCTGTTGTTCATGATAACCCTAATAATTTCTTTTAGGGTGTACTGTTTCTGTTTATCTAGTTTCTCTACTTCTTTTTCATTTAATGCTTTTTTTGTTAAGGAAACCATAGGATTTTTTTCTGTAATGTCCATCTCAATAAATCCATTTTCCCAAAGTCCAGATATTTCTGTTGAAAAATATGTAGAGAATTCGTTATGAAGTTTAGGATTAATATCTTTTAATTTTTCTGTAAAGTTGTAAAGCATTTCACCAGTATCAATGTCAACGCCAGCAACCTCTAAGGCCCCACTCAAAATTAAATCTTCGAATATGCTTTCTTCATCCATTTAGTTTCCAAACCATGGTCATCGGACCCTTATCTATTAGTCTAAACATGTGATCATTATATTGATTAACTAACTTTTTATATATATCTGGATTAACTTCTCTTAGTTTATCAGTTATCTTATAAAGCATTTGCCCGTCTTCATCAATACTATGTATCATGATTGCACCTTGATCTACTAGGTGCTCAACCATTGCACTTGTTCTTGGATTCATTTTATTCTCCAGTTATTAAACTTAGTAGTTCTTCTTTTGTTTTTGCACCAGTTGTCCTGGATACTTCTTTTCCATCATCAACTAGTATAAAGGTAGGAACAGACTTTATCCCAAACTTCTCGACTAACTCTAATTCTGTATCAGCATCAATTGTAATAAATTTAGCGTCAGAGTATTCACGGTTAATCTCATCTACAACTGGTTTTACCTTTTTGCAAGGGTTGCACCAGTCTGCGGTAAAGTATAGTACATGTTTCACTTTCCTGACTTCTTTCTAGCCTTAGCAAGCGCTCCAAAATCTTTAACCTTGGTATCTCCAAGATAGCCCCATGCATAACCATCATTGATCATCATGTCATTAAGAGATACTGTGTTGCCATCTACATATACCCAGCCTAAAATGCGACCATACTTCTCAGATGAGTCCATCTTCTCAGTCTTAATTACAACAGACTTGGCATCCTTTAGAGACTTCTTCAAGTATTCCTTGGCTTCAAGACCAAGAGCCTTCTCAGCAAGATCCTTTGTACGAGACTCAGGGGTATCAATACCAGCCAGTCTTACACGGGATTGAAACAAAATATCAAACCCTAAATCAATAAGAACATCAATGGTATCTCCATCTACGACATTCTCTACTTTTCTTACATAGTATTCATACATTATTCTCTCCCCCATTTAACTTTATTCCAACCACGCTCATGGAAGTAATAAAGGATTGTTTTTGTTAGTACTTCAAACCCTGCAATTGATGCAGCAGTAATTGCCTTATGTGTTATAAAATATGACAAGACAAAAGTATCTGCCGTACCTATAACACGCCAAGTAATTGATTTTAGTGCTGATCTTTGTTTAGTTACGTTCATTATCTTCCCTTTTTTTAAACCAGTGCTCATACATTTTTATTTCATTATCGGCCATGGCATTGGCAGCCTCATATACCCAGTTCTTTACGTTTTTGAGTAGCGCTAATAGCATGAATGTCTGCCCCCAAATCTACTTGTTCAATTTTGTATCCTACATCTCTACCGTAAACAATGTTAGTAATGTTAGGTAGTCTTAGTACTAATGCATCATCCATGAATTTATCTCTGGAAATATACTCTTTAACCTGATCAAATTTAAGAGGATCCTTTTCGCTTGTGTTGTAGGTATTGCGGACTCCAAGAAGCACTTGGTCAGTTCTCTTACCAGCCTCCTTGTAAAGGGCGTGGTGCCCCTCGTGCCATGGCTGGTACCTACCCAGCATAAGAGTTGTAGGTGCAGACCAGTCATGTAGGTTAAACTGATTAATGATTACCGATGCCTTTTCATTTGCATCCCATTCATGGCTTATAAAAGCAATGTCATAGTTTGTTGGCATTTCAAACATCTTGTTGGTGTCTTCAAATCTTCCTTCTTCAATCGTGTTCATGAATACCAAAATGTCTGGCTTGCCAAAAGCAGCACGAGTTAAATCTGTTGGACATACAAAATCTACAATTACTGGTGCTACACCCTGCTTAGCAATAAGTCTTGCCATGTCACCCATGCGTCGTGCTTGCTCAATCCTGTCTTCAGGACTAAACCCTAAATCTGAATTTACGGTTGCACGAACATCATCTGCATTTAGATGAATAGCATTAATACGCTCTTTTAGGGCCTTTGATAATTCTGTTTTGCCAGAACCAGGTAGACCAATAATCTGAATAATCATTTTTAATCCTTAACTAATTTTTCTCGTTCATCAACAATGCTAATCATGAAAGACATCATGCTATTATATCCATCTGGAATAGCCATAACCTTATTGTAGTGGTGACCACAAAATAGAAGGTCCCCACTGATACCAGTGACTTTTACTAAAGCCTCAGCATTGCACCTATCGCAACGATCATGTGGAGATAGTTGCCATTCCTGCTTAACTTCATCTTTAATCATTGTAAACATTATACTACCGCTTTCTGTTGTCAGTTGAATAAAATCCAGAGCCATTAAAAACGGCTCCTATATTAGAGTATACACGAACTAGAGGCTTATTGCAAGTCTCACATTTATACCCTGGATCTTTTTCAGAAATACTACGAGTTTTTAAATATCTCACAGCACAAACCATACAATCATACTCATACGCTGGCATAATATTTACTTTTTCTTTTTAAGTTGCCAAATTGGTAGGTTAATTTTTGTATCTTCTAGTCTATATCCTAAAAGAGAAACAAATAGTTTAATAAGTTTAATTCTCATTACTTTACCTTGTTTCCAAACTTAGCCCAGACTCTTTCATGTAAGAAATATCCAAGCGCTTCCCAACCAATGTAAATAAGAGCACCTAAACTAGCATACTCCCACTCACCAGTAAACAAATAAATTAATCCAGCAACACCAACAAGGTGAAATGTTTCCCAACTTGCTGTCTTAAGAAGTGTTCTTCTTGTTGATTCCATTATAGAGCAACCATTCCCTTTCCACCACCAGATGATTTAATTGGTGCATCACTAGAACCAACTTTAGAAAGCAAAGGAATATCTTCTTCGCCAGCATAAACTGGACGACCCCAACCAACAACTGCATTAATTAACTTCTTTTTATTATCTTTTACATAAGCACGAGTTTTTTCTACGCACATTCCGCCGTTGCGTTGATCTCCTTTTGCGGTTCCTGATGTGTTTCCTTCAATAACTTGTATTGTTCCATCTCCATTATTTTTAATACAAAGACCCACATGTGAAATACGATTTACACCATCATCTGGAAAATCAAAATAAATCCAATCTCCTGGAGTTGGATCATCGTTACGGGCATCTGCCCAACGATTATTTTTCTTAAACCAATCTGATGCTGCAATTGTTGCTGCACTTTTTGGATACTTCTTTGCATCTAGACCTGATGTGAATGCACACCAAGAAACAAATGATTGACACCAAGGAAGGAAGTTTGCACCTGTCCACGCACCATACTTTGTTTCATTGTCTTTTGGACCTTCGATAGTCCCAACTTCTTTTTTTGCAACCTCAATGATTGACTTTAGAGATCCCTTTTCTGATTTAACGGATCCTCCTGATATTGCTTCTTTCATTACATTATCTCCTTTTCATTTTTAAAGGTCATATGACTCATGTCATTTACCTCTGTAAGTTTTTTATTTGCCATTTCTTTTGAAAGTTTCTTGTATGCAACACATAGTTCTTCATATAGGCTATACATAAAGTTAATTTCTGTTCTTAGTTCTTCTTCTTCTTCTTTATTCATTACTCTGTCCCATCTGTGTATATTTTGTCATTCATGTTGTGATACCAATTTGGCAAAGCGTATCTAGTTCCGCTTGTTACAGCAGCAACCTCATGAACATAAACAAACATTGAAGGGAAGAATATTGCGCTTCCTGCTTCTGGTTTAATTGTTATTCCATTACCAACATGTGGGAAAGTAATTTCTCCACCAACATAGTCGTCATTTAAATACATTACAACAGAAAGAGTTCTGCTGCTGCTTCCATGATCTGTGTGCGCTGGAAGATATCCAGCAGTCTCATATTTTAGAATACTCATGTTATCTTCTGTACCTTTGATACTTCTAGCAGCATATGGATAAACTTCTTTTGAGTAATGATTAAAACTAGAGTCTAGTGCGCTAAAAAGTCTGTCCGATATGGATGAGTATTCATCATAATACATGCCTTCTTTTCTCATATCAGCACTTCTTGGTAGCCATCTTTGTTTGCAGAAATGTAAGGTCATGTCTCCGTGAGCATGGTCCCAGTTATGCCATGGCTTTGCTACTCCATGCTCTGCGTCTTTAACTCCATCTGCAATGTCTTTAACGACACGGTCATTGAGAGACTCAATGTCTTCTATAATCTTGTATGGATCTTCAATTATGTTTCTATAATATACAAGACCATCTCCAAGTTTTTCATATTTAAACATTACATTACCACCTTTTTCTCTACATTGAACAATCTCTTATCATCCTCAGTTAACTTTGAGTCATCCCCAAAAATTGGTGATGGCAACCCAGGAATACTTTGTACATGTTTTACATAAAGTTCTTGCCAGATAGCCAATCTTTGACGCTGAAAAGCAAGAAAGTCTGCATCTGTTATAAATTTATCACCATAAAGATTTTTCCAGTGATCTTTGCGAATTAGGTGAAAGAACAAAGCCTTATAATTTTCTTTTGGATCATCAGAATTCCAGTCTGGTCTATAGTGAAAGTCCATTTCTGGCTGAACAACAATTGCATCATTAGGCTTTGTTATAAACTCTTTGTCATGTGCAACAAATCCCCAGTCACGGTTACCACCTATATGAAGGTCAACCATATAGCATCCTGGAGACCAATCTAGGTGAACCTGTAAGAATGGTTTGCGACCTTCTTCTGTTATTTGATGATGTGCATATAGGTAATACCCTAACTCCACATCTTTTGTTCCCAGCAAATCTTGCGTTCTTTTTATGGCCTTATCAAAGAAGTGTTGAGGAATTGTTATTGCATCTTCCCACTTATTCATCTGCTTTGTATAGGCAATATCCTTTACATCTTTTGACTCTAGGATACCTTTAAGTTCTTCAAAATCTGATTTTTCAAAAAAAGTATCAACAAGAAATGGATCAAAGAACAGAACATTTTTTCTAAACATCTCTTCAAACTTTAAGTAATGATCTCTTGAGCAGTGTGTCCACTGAATCATACTCTCATCTGGATGGTTTTCTAACATCGCAAAAGTAGTATTTCTAAAATTAATTGTCATATTTAATCCAAGTCTGGGTCAACATGCTCGTGTTGCGTGGTGTGCATATAAAGTAGTGTCGACCTCGAACCACTTTCCACTGATGTTATTCCGTGTCTCCACTTTTCTCCATCACTTATAAAAAATACTCCAGCCAGTTTTTGAGGAACATAAGTAAAACCAAATTTAGGGAAGTACAATTTGCCACCTTCAAAATCATCATTCAAATAAATTACAGTACTGTATTCAATAAATGCTTCTGGATCTTGATCATCAATATGCGCTAAACCATAACCACCAGGATTCCATGTTGATCCAAAACATTTAAATGTTTTTATTTCTTTTGTCTCGTTTGGATTCAGGTCTTGCAGTATCTTGTTGGATTTTAGTGCATACTTTTTTTGAATGTCCAGTACCCTGCGGTTATAGGGATATCCTGTACCACCGAACCTTGTCTTATAGTATTCTGGATATGGGTTTACTTCAGACGGGGACTGCATTTCTTGAATAAGAATATCTGCATCCTCTTGAGATATAAAGTTTTCTACAATCATTGGTCTATTCATATTTTTCCTCCATAACAATTATACCACTATCCTATACTTCTTATATTTTGTGAAAATCTTTCGGCAGAGATGTTGTCTATCTCCATGTCTGGATCATAAACAATATCATTATGTGCATATGGAAGATAGTTTAGGGTAGAAAAGTCAAACCCTACTAGGGAAGACAGCCTTTCCACACAATACCTGCCATCAAAGAACTCATTGTTCTTTTGTTTGTATATATCTATAACCTTATCGTAGTTGTGCTTTATAGAAAAAGGGATATAGTCTGCGCTAAATATTCCGCCATCTATTCTTTTGCACCATGCTGAAGGTATTGATTGAACCCTTATATCTAACTCTGCTGCGTACAAAGAAAATATGTCTTCTAGCCCTATGTACTTTAGCATAGAAATATCTGGAAACTTTCTGAATAACTGTGTATCCATGAATATAAAATCATGGCTTATCCAGTTTGTTATCGTAGCAGTTGATGACTCAAAACTTTTATATGGTGGATAAAAATTTGACTCTTTTTGAAAATGTATTCCAGCACTGCCAGAAATAATAACATCTCTGCCACCATGACCCATTACCAACTCAAGATCCCATCCTGGTTGAAAATAAATTGCCCCATCTACATACATAAAAAAGTCTGTATCTGCAGAATTTACAGAATCATTTAAAAAGGTGTAACTTGAGTTTATCCTGTCCCATTTGACATGCTCATAAAAATCAGAGTTAAACTTTTCTTTTCTAGAAACATTTACCTGATCGTATACGGAAACAATAACTTTGTTTTGACCACTTTGGTTTGATATAAGAGCATTGACTGCCTCTGGCAATTCTTTGCTTTTGTATCCCCAAAAATGTACAAATATAGTTTTCATTAAAGTAGTGGAATCCAGTGCTGTTCAATTGTTAAATCATTATTGATAAGTGCATCTAGCGGTTCAATGTCATAAGCCAAAGTGATTCGTGACCCAGACCATTCCCAATCTCCCATAGCATGTGGGTGACCCATTTCAGAAATAATCATTCTGTTGTTTTTGTTAACATTGTCAACAATTCTTCCTGACCCATCGTTAATTCTATAGTGAGTGATTGAAGGCTCTGCATTAATACAGTAGTATCCGTGGAAGTGTGGAGCAAAAGGACCACCATGGTCATGCCAGTTTAACTTTCCAACTTCTGAATTGTTAATATTAAACCATCCCTGTACCATATACTTTTGAGCATCAAAGTCTATACCATAATACTCACATGCCTCACGAGTTGCTGAGGATATTGCTTTAAAAATATTATAAATCTCTGGGCTTGAGAACTGAAAGACATTGTACTCTCTCCACTTTACAGTAGAAAGACTTCCAGATTCAACCCAAATTTCTCCATCGCCCAATTTATCAATGCCACGAAGTTCTGCTTCTTGGATTAGTTTATATTTTTCTTCTAAAAAACTAGAAAGTTTTTCTAGATCATTGTCTAGATATCTTTCAAAAAACTTATGGGGTTTAGATGACACCTCATGTGAATTTTGTTCAATCACTTTTTCTCCTTTTGGTAGGTAATTAATTATACTACATATTGCTTTTGGTGTACTGCTTTTTGCGCCATGCAAATTTTCTATAGTGTGCCGTAATATGAGACCTTCTATTCTCAGACCTAAGTTCGTGTTTCTCCACTGACTCCTGAGACCTGTCTATGACAAGGTTCCAAGGTTCTCTCTTAATAGGAATCATCTGTGCAATTGGAGTTCCTTTTGGAATTATTCCCTCAAAATTTCTCTTAATAAATAATGGAAGGAATGCTGGCAAGCCCCAGATGTCTGAGTCTACTATTCCAGATGGAGTCCAGAATGGTAGGTCTGGTCTATTGATTGGCATGGTAAAAAGCAAAGAATAATCTTCTGGTGTTTCGTAGAACCACTGCATCTTAATTCCAAAATGTACTGGGTGAACATCGTCTGGAATAGCAAGATCAACATTTGGCCTCTTGTCTACCATCATTACTGGAGTATTCCAAGAAAGTTTTGGCTTTCCATCAACATCTAACTCTACTAACAAATCGTCTTCTAAGCAATACATGTATCCAAGAGACATGGCATCTTGAAACGGGAGGCAAAGTTTGGTAGAAACATTAGACCCATCACCCCCACGGTCATTGATTGGATCAAGGTCAGCCAAATCGTTTGACATGTAGTGCTTTGCAAGATCTCTATACCATTGTGGAATTTTTTTATACGCTGGCTCAGGCTCAAGGGTGTGCTCTTCACTTAAAGAGGTTATAAAGATTATTTCTTTTTCATTATCCATATTGAGCAACTAGCCTTTCCATTTGTTTGTAATTTAAAATAAAAGTAAAATCATACATTGGCGTACCTATATCAATGATACCATATTTAGAATTAACCATATGACTACCCTCAATTTTTATCTTAAAATCTACAAAGTTTGTATCTACCAAAGTAAGTCCATCTAAACTATTAAAGTTAATCTCTTGGTTTTCTACGCTAAATGGACTATTATCTACAGAAGAAACTGTTGCTTTAATATCAGAATCTATAACCCATGGAACATAAAATTTATATGTTGCAATAAAACAATCATCTCTTGTGTATTTGTTGCTAGATGGGTAGAACTGTCTTTGCCATGTCTTGTCTAGCGCATAAAGATTTTCTTCTGAAGGACTTACCCAAATTTCTGCATGAGTTTTTTGTCTTAGTGTGACCCTTCCGCTAATCTTATCCATGAAGACTATCTCAGGTCTTGGATAAAGTTCAGAAACATAGGTGTTAATTGGCTTAAGTAAAAGAACTTTATACCTATCATCTATCATGTCGAATCTTCTCCAGCGATCTGGAATTCTAGACTCTCTTGTAATTTCAGGAAAAGAAAGTTCTTCTGAGTTAAGCCAAAAATCTGACCCAATCATATTGTTTTTAATATCTTTGATCATCTAATTATCTTTGTTCCGTATGTCTGTTCCCATAAAACAATATCATTTTCATCATTTAGTAATGGCTGGCCTTTAATATTTAAACTTGTATTTAGCAATACGGGAACGCCTGTTTGTAAATAGAACTTATTTATTGCACGGTATAAACCTGGATGTTGCTCTCTTGTTACTGTTTGAACTCTTGAGGTTCCATCTCTGTGGACTACAGAAGGAATCTTATCGGGTTGAAGACACTTAACCGTGTATTGCATATATGGGCTTTCAAAATCCATATCAAACCATTTGTGTGCGTGATCAGCAAGTACTACTGGTGCAAAAGGTCTGAACAGTTCTCTCTGTTTAATTAAATTAACTTTGTCTTTAATGTTTGGATCTCTTGGATCTGCAAGGATGCTTCTGTTTCCCAATGCTCTTGGACCGTATTCTGCTCTACCTGTTGCTACTGCTACTATTCCATCTTTTAATATACCGTCAACAATTTTCTGAATAGGGTATTTTCCACCTAAATCATAACCAAGGTATGGATCTTTCCATTCAACATGTTTGCCATAGAGTGCAGCAGCAGCGCCCAGAGAACTCCCAGCATCTCCAGGGTTTGGCATAATCCAAATCATATCAAATATTTTCCACAGCAATGTATTTGCTGATGAGTTAAGTGCACATCCACCCATAAATACTAAATTATTTTTACCAGTCAAGGATTTTGCCATACGCATAAATTGATTTAGCCTTTGCTCGTATACCACTTGAACTGCTGCTGCTATATCAAATTTATCTTGTTCTGAAACCCATCCCCAATCAATAATTCCTTTATGAAAATTATATTTTTGTTTATCATAACTTGGAAAATAATCATCTACTTTTTTATAATATTTTTGCCAGTCTCCATATGCAGCCATACCCATCATAATATATTCTTCTTGGTTTGGCATTAATCCAATTAGTTGTGTAAAAGCAGAATAAAACAAACCGAAACTAACAGGATAGTTTTGCTTATACTTAAGTTTAATCTTATCGCCCTCACCAACCCAAATTGTTGAGGTATTGTATTCACCTATCGCATCAAGAACAACAATGGCAGCATCATTAAATGCACTTGTATAGTATCCTGCTGCTGCGTGGGAGTAGTGGTGACTAAAAGATTTTCTTGGTATGCCGTCAATATTAAACCTTGGTTTCCAGTCACCTAGACCACCCCTTAATGCCAGCCTGGAGGCCTTTAGAAGGGGTTTCTCGTAGTAGGCTATATGATCTGGTCTGCCATACTGCAAAGCATCTTTTATTAAATTATCATTCACATACCAATCATTTTTTTGCTTACTATATCTTTCTGCATGCCCTGCAAATAATATTTTTCCATCTTCGATTAATGAAACTGAGGCATCGTGTGATGTTTCATTTATTCCAAGTATGATCATTAGTAGGTATATTTCTTTGGTTTTTTGTTAAATCTTTTTAGCCTATAGATTAATATAAGTTTCTTTATTTTAGATATCATTTTTTAACCTTTCTATAAAATGATCAGCGAAATTGATGTGAGAGATTAGGCCAGGGTGAAGTTTGTCTGAGCCATAAACATAGTATTTTTTATTAAAATGTTCATACCTATCTTCTGAAATATCTTTTATTGCTGAACTAAATCTAGTTTTTTTCATAGATGAATAAGATAACTTACGATAAGTTTTAAAATTTAATTTTTCCATTTCTGCATTTGCACACTTCTCCCAAGATGTTGAAAAAAGTTTTATACCAAGAGAAGAACAAAAAATTTCTAAATTCCTATAAGCCATTTGATATTCATACATACCTTGAAATGGAAACATTAAGTCATCTATTGTGGCACCTTCAGCATAAGTTATTTCTGGGCTGAAGTGATCTTCGTAAGCAGTGTAAAGTCTAAACATATCTGGCAACATTAAAAATATATAGTCTGGCTTTCCAAATAAATTTACATATTTAAATATGTTTGCTATTATTTTTGAAGCATTTGCTCCAGGAAATGCCAAGATCTGTTGCGGTCCAATGTCTGGAATAATTTTTTTCATATGTGAGTAAAGGTGGTGGGGCCAACTATACCCCTTTGGCAAATACTCTCCAGCAGTCACAGAGCATCCAGCAAAAAGAATGTTTGTTTTTTTGGGATCTAGTGAAACAAAGTCTTCAGAAATATGACAAAAATTGTTTAATTTGTATACAATGTCTTTGCTATTTTTATTTGTTGTTTCATAATCAACTATACAGTTATGTTCTAAGTTTCTTATAACTGATGTATTTGGTTTTGTCCAAAATTGAAACGCTGGTTCAATATTATGACTTAATTCTGGTGAACGAAAAAACTCTACATCCTTTGTAAAGGCATGTGTCTTATCGTCATAGTTTTTGCTCATTTATATATTATACACCATGCTAATTTGCTGGGGTGGCAGGTATCGATCCTGCGACATCCGAATTAACAGTTCGGCACTCTACCATCTGAGTTACACCCCAATACTATTCTTCTTATATCCAGTGGGACATTTAGGATTAATAGATATTATTTTCTTTTTTAACTTTCCTTTAGTGCAAAGAATTGTAATTTTTTTTTGCACAATTACTGTTGTTATTGTTGGTACTTCTATAACCACCTGTGGCTTTGGCTCTTGAATAACTGTAGGGATAGTTACCTTTTCTTCTTTAATCTTTTCAGTATCAAGCAGAAATCTCTTTGCATCTTCTATTAAAAATTCAAAAGACCAAGCAGTATAGTATTGTCCCCCTGCATTGTCGGTCCAAAACTTATCTTTCCAAATGTTGTCAGTGCTTGGAAGGTTTGCTGTTGGTCCTTGTGATGAAGATAATGCACCAACATATACCCACTCTCCAGAAATATTTGCCCAAAGAGGACTTCCTGAGTCTCCCCCACCATGGTAAACATTGTCTGGAAAGTTTGTTTGTACAATCATTCCTAATTTATAGTAGGGCTTAGTTTGTAAGATTCCTTTTTCTTCTGCACCCTGCCAAATAAATTGACTTCTAATATTGGTTTTACTTTTCTGTGGTGTTGGGCTCGAATACATATTATAGTTAGAGTAGCCATAGCCAAGTGCTAAGGCTTCTGTTCCATTCTCTATTAGTTTTAGAGTTTCCTCCATTGTTGATATTCTAAAAGTCTGAGAACTCAATGGTTGGTCTAGAACTAAAACTGCAAAGTCATAAAGAGATCCATGGCTATTTGACCCAGCCTTATCATAAAAAGAATCCTCATAGTACTCTGGTCCGTACTGTGCTATTACTTTTGCAGTCTTTGTTCCACTTGAATAAACATCTGTTCCTGGCAAGGCAACCCACATTGGAGTCTTATCTGACAATGGACCAGAGACGGGAAGGTACGAATCATATGCAGGCCTCCATACGCCATCCTTTGGCATACGAGACATGCAGTGTGCAGCAGTTAAAACAATTCTTGGTTCAATGAGTGCTCCAGAGCAGCCCTGTCTTTGGCTTTCATTCCAGTGAATAAGAGCAACAACTTTAGGATCACCGCTTGCGTCTTCGCCACCCATTATTGCATTTGCAGATGGGCTTATGAAAGTAAACATCAAAAGAAAGGCAATAAACTTTTTCATACAACTCCTATTTTTAAATATAATTTTCACGGTGAAAACTATTATACTGCTAAAGATCCAAACCCCATAGAGATACCGCATCTTGGTGAGTTTGCAGCAACTTGATGCCAACGACTTGGTGGGCAATAAATTATATCTCCTTGATTAAGTACTTCTACAATGTCAACTTCTGTTTCATTTTTAAAAATTGTCCATGTGCTGCTGCCCTGTATCTGCCAAAAGATAACATGCTCTGGCTCGTGATGCTTATCAGCATAAGAACCTCTCTGTGTTGTAAGACTAATGTAAATCTGATGAGCCTGATCTTCTTCATTTAAATCTTCAAAGTGAGGGGACTTAGCAAAAACAGAATACAATGCATCTGCTAGAAGTCTAACTTCTGGAATTCTTGTTGCTTCAATAAGTCTAAAGCCGTAGTCTTTGTACATCTTGCTGCCAGTTGGTCTTCCATTTAGCATGTCATAGTTTAGTATTTCAAGAACTGTTTGCCAAGATATATCTGGAAAGTTGGACGCACGAATAACAAAAGGCGTATTGCTTTTAAACTTGCTTATGTTTTCTTCATTAATTAAAGCGCTAAACATTTTGTCTCCCTTAAATCATTAGTCTTACTACATGGCAACAAGGGTCTCCGCCTTCTTCCCATTCTTGCAACTCATCTTCATCCATAAATTCATATCCGCCATCATGCGTATTACAGTATGGATCTGAAATCCATCCTCGTTCAATACCGTTTTCAAGCCAGATACCAAATTCTGCGTCTTCTGTCTCATCTTCTGTATGCATATTAAAAGTATACTCCTAAAGACTGACAATGTCAACTGGACCCATGCAAGATGGGTTAAATTTGATAGCAGCATTTACTGCTTGCATTACTCTATTCCTTGCATTTTTTTGCTTATCTGTTGCATATAAAACCCCGTAAGCATACTCTGCTCCAGAGCCCATAGCAAGGTATGGAAGTGTGTATTTAGATAAAGACATATCAGCAGAACTATGTTCATAGATGTTGCCACGAATTGCAATAATTAAACCAAGGTCGCCATCTTTGGATGTGTCAACCCAAAACTCATTATAAAATTCTTTTAGTTCTTTAATAAACTTTGTTTGCATGTGCTTGTCAGTATCTTTTAGTATTGGGGCAGATGGTTTAAAGTTGTAGCGGATTCTTTCTCCGTCCATAGATCCTGCATATCCAATAAGATAGGGACCTATCTTCCAAACTTTTGGTGCATCAAGTGCTAGGATTGTTCCATCATCTGAGGCACCTCGATCACCTGCCATATAAATCTTGTCTTCATGTTTTACAACGGCAATACAGGTCACAGTTAAAGGCCCTTTCCAGAGAGGTTATATTATAAGTATATCACCTCTAGAAAGGGCTGTCAAACAAGGTCAATAATGACTAATTAGCCTTTTTGTCTACAGACTTAAAGGCATCATTTATCTCTGTTAATGATAGCCTTCCATCGTCCAAAAAAGCCCTTGCCAGTCTTTCAATAACTGTGGCTACGCCTAAGAGTCCTGCAAGCATGACTGCCTGTACAGTTTCAATTCCTACTACGGCTCCTGCTCCCAAGACTGATAGTCCTGATGCTGCAAATACCGCCAAAATTCTCATAAGTATATTTGTTAATGCTTTCTGTGGGTGATCGTTTTTTGTGGGTTCTACTATTTTTTTAGTTGTCATTATTTATCATCTCTATTTCTAATCGGATATGTGATTGCCCACGCAATTAATGTACATATAATTGCATACCCCACTATCGTCTTTGCAGAACCATCAAGGACTACCCAGGCAATAAACATACCTAGAAGTGTCCAAAGTTGGTCTATCATGTCTTGCATTATTTTCTTTATCATGGTCTTCTTCTCCTTATTCCCTTGGAATCGCCAGAGGCTCCTCCTCCACCTGATCCTCCAGAATTACCTCCGCCTGAGCGTGATCCTCCTGTAGATCCTCCGATGGTACCTGCAGCAGCGCCAACAGCATTCAATGCTGCGCCTGTTGCTACAACTGTTGCCACAACCATTTTTGTTGCTTCTTCTCTTTCACCTGGAGTCATATCTGCTCCAATGCTTCCAAGTGCTGCCAATGCTGCTCCTGGATCATTAAATAATTCTGCTGCAAATGCTGCTGGGTCTGAAACTAACTCAACTTGAACAGCAACTTCTGCTGTAATAACAACTGCTTCACCATTTTCAGATGTACGAACCTCAACTGGTGTCTGTGGTGGCAAGTCTGCTAATTTAATTCCAGCCTCGGCTACCTGTTCTTTAGTGAGGTTTTCACCTTCTGGAACTGATTGAATTAATGCATCAGCAACAATATCTTTTTCTGCTTCAGATAATTTACCATCTGAACTGGCCAGTGCAACAATTGCTGCAACATCTTCTTTTGATACTTCTCCATCTGACGCAAGGGCTTCTAACACAGCCTCTTGGTCTGCTACTGAAATTTTGCCATCTGCTGCTAATGCATTAATTAATTGATTAGTTTCTTTTGCATCAATTTCTCCATCTGCTGCCATAACATCTGCAATATCTGCCACTTCTGTTAAGTCTAGTTTGCCATCTGCTAAGGCATCATCAACAGTATTGTTTACCGCTTCTTCTGTACCTTGATCTAATGCTGCTTGTTCTGCTTCTATTGCTGCTTGCTCAGCATCTGCCTCTGCCTGTGCATCTGCTTCTGCTTGTGCCTCTGCCTCTGCTTGTGCCTGTGCATCCTGTTGGGCTTGTGCCTCAGCAGCCTCTTGTGCTGCTTGAGCGTCTGCTTGTGCCTGTGCATCTAACGCTGCTTGTGCATCTGCTGCAGCCTGTGCCTCAGCAGCCTCTTGTGCTGCTTGAGCGTCTGCTTGTGCCTGTGCATCTAACGCTGCTTGTGCATCTGCTGCAGCCTGTGCCTCAGCAGCCTCTTGTGCTGCTTGAGCGTCTGCTTGTGCTTGAGCCTCTGCTGCAGCCTGGGCTGCTTGGGCTTCTGCTGCTGCTTGTGATGCAGCCTCCGCTGCTACTTGGGCTGCTATGGCTGCCTCCTGTGCTGCTTGTGCTGCTGCTGCGTTTGCAGCATCTTGCACTGATGTATCTGGTGCAGGTTCAGGTGCAGGAGCGGGTGGTGGAGGTGGTGTTGGAATTGCATTAATTACTGTTTGTGCCTCTGCAATTATTGCAGATGCAGTAGTTACTTTTTCTACTGCTGTAGAAACAATTGCAAGATCTGCTACTTTTGCAGTTAATGTTGTGTTTGCTGTTGCTAATGCGGTCACAGTATTTTGTGAAACTGTTGCAATAGGAGCAATTACTGTATTTGTATTTGCTGTATTTGTTGAAACAACTGTTGTAATTGCTGAGTTTAATGTAGCAATTTGTGCATTTGCTGTATCAATTGCTGCTTGTACTGTTGCTGTATTTGGATCTGGGATTGGAACAAATGGTGCTCCCTGTGCAATAACTCCATTAAATCCAGGACCAGAATTAGTGTCTTGAATTGTTGTTACCGCTCCACCTGTTGTTGCTCTTGTATTAAATCTTGTACCATTTGGAATTGGTCCAGTTACACTTACATCTGCTACCCATGCTCCATCTGCTGGATTAACATCAGCATTAAATCTAATTTGTGTCATTTGTGTATCTGCAGTCATTTGAGGATATGGTCTAACATCCCAAGCAACTGACAGTGTATTTGTAGTTGTTGAATATGTAACCCCAGAGCCATTACTCCATGTAGTCCAGTCATAACCTGCTATAGAAATAGAAGGAGCATTAGGAGTTGAATAATAGTTTTGTCCTTCATTTACCCCAAATGTAATTGTTGCATTAGATCCAACATAAACATTTGAATAGGTTACGCCTCCCATTTGTAAATTAAATGGAAGGATCATTCTGACTCCAGCATCGTCTGTATTTGCTAAAACATTTCGTGTTGTTCCAATCGTTGCAACCAAAGCGTTTACTGCATCTTGAGCATTATTAATTGCTACGTTTGCTTGAGTTAATTGTGTTTGAGCCTCTGTCCGTGCAGGTGTTACTGCTGCTACCGCCGTAGTTGCAGTGGCTACTGCTGTTGTAGTTGCAGTTACCGCTGTCTGTGCTGCTTGAACTGCAGTAGAGGCTGTTACAGATTGTGCAACTTCTGCTGCAATTGCTGTAGCAACCTGTTCAACTGTCGTAGGAGTTGTTGTCATTAAAGGAGTTGCTGTGGCTATAACTGTG
>Ga0214921_10002267_pt1 | contig 31508 bp, 29 predicted proteins | sample LL1505_MetaG_FD_177992 | JGI IMG/M metagenome (GOLD analysis project Ga0214921, IMG submission 177992) | Freshwater microbial communities from Lake Lanier, Atlanta, Georgia, United States - LL-1505 | ecosystem: Environmental > Aquatic > Freshwater > Lake | place: USA: Georgia | collected... | reverse complement strand
TGCTTATTGAGTTGAAGTCGTTGCTCAAATTCCCATTTCCCTTTTGGCTGCAGATCGAGGGTGTAGATCCAGCCAAATAAACCATCTCCAGCCAAAACTGGCTGTGAGAATAGCGCCATCAACATGCCAATTGAAACAATTCCTTTTTTGAATGAATCTGAATAAGTCATTCCTACAACCTTTCTGATTAATGAATAGAGACTCAATTCTAAATGAGAATCATTATCATTAATAAATAAAGGGACTAAAAGTATTTCTATAGACAACAAAAACCCCCCTTACGTTTTTACTCCATAAGGGGTTTATTGTTAAAGCTAGACAGTACCATTACCAATAATGGTGGTGGAACACGGAACCAAACCCGCGTCCGCATCCCGAACAGGATAGAAAGGTTTTGATCTTGAGGAAGTGGGTTTTGGCATTTGGCCATTGCAGATTTAGCTTCGATTTTCCAAAGTCTGAATTCACTCCAACACCTTAAGCGTCAGCTGCTGCAAACCTTCACCGTTATTCAGATACTGAATGTGTCTGAGATGTCGTAAATTGAACGGCACGTCGTCAGCTGATTGAGTGATAAGAATGACATCTTTGCCAAGGCAGTGGGCTATACCTGCCTCGTAGAACACGTTGGCATTCTTTCCCGAGAGGTCACAGATGACCACACTGGATTTGCAAATCAGGGATACGACGTCCTGAATGATGGCATCGTGGTTCCAGATATTGTCGGCACGGTTGCAGCGCTTACCAAGTTGCATTGCTGCAGCAGTCAAATCAGCATACAAATCTTCAAATCCAGGATGAAACGGCATCATCACCGAAATTAACTTATCGCTGACAGGCTTGTGATCCAGATGGAATACTTTGGGCGCTGGTCCCTTCGTGGCCTCATTACGCAAAAGCACTTTGAACAGGTCAACCCTCTTTAATGCCCCATGTGTACGACTGAACTCGAAGTTCTCGATCTCAAGTTCACCAGCAATCTTCTCGAGAACCTTGTTCGGTATAGGATGGATAGCAGGGATCAAATGCATATTCAATCTGGTATTCTGTCCCCGCCAAACGAAGTTGGGTGATTGTTCCAACCCGGGCAAGCTGATCCCCAGTCCCTGTTGTTTCGGTCATAAACAGAGTTGGTAGTTTGGAAATGGTATCGATATCCATCTGTTCTTTGGGCTTGAAGCGCACAACAAGGGCAGCGTCTGTATATTCAAAGATGCGCCCACGCGAGAATGTGTCTCGGTTGGGGCTCCAGCCAGCGCCTGAGACGATCAAGTTAAACATTCGGCACCTTGGGATCGATCATACCCACCCGCATCTCCCCAGGGTCAATGCTCGGGCGGATGCCTCGGATAATTTCAGTTCTTTGTCGGAGTGCGAGTTTCGCGGCACGTTCAGAGTTTGCTGCACCCAATTCAACTAACCACGCGGCTGCGATATCCTCTTCGGCTTGTCGAGCCTGAATTTCAAGATGATATCGTTCAATTCGCCGCTCAAGCGCCGCTATTTTTTTCTTCTCGCTGAATCAGGGCGCCAATCAAAGCACCTCCCAGCGAGCCGACAACGGCGACTATCGAAGCAATAATTTGGCCGTCCATTACCTGCCAGCCAATTCACGATACAACTTCACATACTCTGCCACCATCTGATCCGCCGTAAAGTGTTCCCAGTACCGCGCTTCAGCTCTTCGCCCCATCTCTGCCGCCTTTTCCGGATGCTCCCAGAGGTACTGCATTGCTTGGCGCATGGCTAGCGGGTCACTGGGCGGCACCACCAACCCTGTTTCACCGGCAATGTTAATAAATGTCGTACCGGTTCCAATCTCGCTGGAAATCATCGGTTTGCCATACATGGCACCCTCCAGTAGAGATACACCAAATGCTTCTGAGCGCAAGTGAGAGGGAAACAAAACGCCATAGCACAGCGTCAACAACGCAACCTTGTCTTCATGCGGCAAATACCCCAAGAAATGAATATTGCGAAGTCCTAGTTGTGCGGCCAGCGCTTTCAGTTCTTCCTCAATCGGGCCCGCACCAACAACCACAATGGGGTAGTCGGTTCCCTGCGCTGCCTCCATCAAAATATGCAGGCCCTTGTAGTAGCGGATTACGCCGATAAACAAGAAAAACTTCTGGCCAAGTCTGTCACGCCAATACGCCAGCATCTCTGCGGATGGCTGCGGGTAAGTTGTCTTATCCAGCCCAATCGGAATCACGCTAACCTTGTGTTTGTACTTCGCTAACACATCGCTGGTTGCCAAGTAGTTGGGCGACGTGGCCACGATACAACTCATGTCACCCAGAAACTTCCACTGTAATGGACGATATAACTTGAGCAAGTGCTTCTGGCGAATGATGTCCGAGTGGTAAGTCACTACCGTCGGTTTCTTTACTCTGCTCGCAAAGTGCACCACATCCATGAACGGCCAGGGGAAATGGTAGTGGATCACATCTGCCTTTTTTCCCAGTTGTGCAAACCGCAAAAAAGCTGACACAGAAAACCCGGTTGATGCGATCTGAAAATCGAGTCTGGCCCGATGTGCCAAGTAGCCATCAATTTCGATTGTGCGAGGCACGCGCTCTGGCGTGAGTGACAGCACATCCGTCTTGATACCCAGTTTGCTGGCACCCCGCGCGATCTGGTTGATGACATGCTCAACCCCACCCATCGTGTCGGGAAATGACGTTTTATAGAAATGAAGAACTCTCATACCATCCTGAGCTTTCCGGTTATCCGGTTATTAATTTGAACCACACGGCATATGGCTTGGCAAGCCACCACTTCAGTGGTAAGCGGCCATGGTATTTACGCACCACAGCCATTGCCTCTTGGTAGTGACGCCGCCGCAGAGTCTTGGTCTTGGTGGCCTCGTGGTCACGGTTTACAGCAACAAAGTCATCTACAAAATGCAGTGCCCCCAGTTGCTTGTACAGGCGCCACCACAAGTCGTAGTCCATCGCCATATGCAATTGACCGTCGACCCCACCCACGGCATCCCATGCCGAGCGACGAATCAATGTTGCTGGCTGGGAAATGATGCAACGCAACGCCAATCGACATTCATCAAACGGTTCCACCCACACCGGAGCCCGCTTGCCCGTTCTTTGCACCACGTTCCACGAGCGCCCATACACTACGGGAGCCTCAGGGTGCGCTTGCAATGCACCAAGCAACGTTGACAAGCCATCGGGTAAAAACCAGTCATCACTATTTAACCAACAGACAAATGGCGCGCTACCCAGCGCAATACCTTCGTTAATGGCAGCTGCCTGCCCATCGTCCGCACCGCTGCGCCAGCCGGCCAATTGGGGTGCCCACTTTTTGATGACTTCAATAGAGTTATCTATTGAGCCACCGTCCAGCACGAACACCTCTACAGGAATCTGCTGCTGAAAAATGGATGCCAGCGCGTCGTCAAGAAACCGGCCTTGATTGAAAGACGGGACAGCGATTGTCACCAGTGGGGTCACTATTGAGTTATTCATATGCTAGGTAATTACTTTCGTCAGACAATCTGTGCATATAGTAATACTTTCTTTACGAGACGAAATTTTACCAGCCTCCAAAAGATGGCTTCTAGTTTGTCTTTATTCAGCAACTTGGGAGGGGTGACATTAGACTTTTCGATATCGAAAATACTTATATCCTTAAGCTCGGCCACTTCTATCGCCACTTTGATGTTTTATATTAGTAATCAATGTCGTTTTTTCATTTTTTGATTTCCTTTGCTGCCAAACTCTGCCACTCAGACTTAAGTACCCACAATGTTAAGTAGCCTCTAATCGTTCTCCATATTCCCATCTTGCTTTTTCCTTGACGGCGAGAAGAGTCTAGCTGCATAGCTACTTCCGAAATTGGGATCCTAAGCATGGTCATTTTCATGACCATTTCGACCATACATTCAAAACCTAATCTCTCAACTATTCCAATGCCAAATACTCGTTGCATATGCAAAATTGTTTTGCCGCGACAGAGTCGAAAAAAAGAACTTACTGTCAAGATGCCCTGTATTGCTAGTAAGTCCTTGACCAGAAGATTAGCGCCACTGCTCAACAACTTACGCAAAAATGAGGTTTGGGTAAAGCCGCCTCCGTACATATACGGGCTGGCCAAAACCACATCGAATCCTTCTTCAGTGCGCTTTAACATCTGCCTAATGAGCTCATGCCTTGAAGTGTTATCGCCCTCCATGGTGATAACCCAATCGGCCTCACCAAGCCTGCTGGCAAGCGACGAAAAGGCAGTGGCAAAAGCTGCCCCAGGACCCTTATTAACTCCGTGGGCAAGAACTTCTAAGCGAAGACCATTGCCCAAGGTTCTGGCAACTTCAACCGTCTTGTCTTGGCTACCGTCATCCACCAAAATAAAGTACACATTAAACCGTTCGACAAACTCCTGTTGCAACGAACCAAACGCATCAAAAAGTGTAGGTATATTAGGCTCTTCGTTGTAAACCGGAACGATTACAAAGAGTTTCTGCATCTTCATTTCTGTTCCGTGATCCACGCTGGAATAAAGGGCGTCGCAATTCCAAGCTGATTCCTGCGAGCAATCTGCCAGACAATTGTCTGGCGTAAACCAACTTCTAAATCCACCTTAGGCTCGAATCCGAGCAAAGTACGGGCCCGTGTGATGTCAGGAATGCGCCTCATAACATCTTCGTACCTGCCAAATGTGGAATAGGGGATCAACTTGATCTTTGGCTCTGCGGCACTTCCGTGCACCAAACGCCAAATCAGCTTCGCCAGTTCATAGATAGAAATCTCGCGAGTGTTACCAAGATTGAATACCAGGTTGTTCGCCTCGTCCATCTCAACACAGCGGGTAATCCCATCCACATGGTCACTTATATAGGTGAAAGACCGGGTTTGCATTCCGTCACCATGAACCTCAATCTCCTCATTATCCAACGCCTTGTTTATAAATACCGACTGAGGTCCACCCCACCAGGTTAGGTTCTGGTTCGGCCCATAGCCACCGAAGAAACGCATCGCCACGACCGGAATCTTGTGGCGCTCCTGGTACGCAAACATCATCTGCTCTTCGAACATCTTGGAGATCGCATACGCCCAACGCTTGATATCCGGATTACCAATTACCAGATTCGAGTTTTCATTGAAGGGCACGTCTGGGTTCTTTCCATAAACGTCAGACGTTGAAGCCGCGACCACCTTGCAGTTATGCTCGAGTGCGACCTTCATTACATTCTCTGACCCGACTCCGTTAATCATCAACGTATCAAGCGCATCTGTATAACGCGGAATCTTGTAAGCCGCCAGATGTACGATTAAGTCACACCCCTTTGCAGCTGCAGATAGACCAGAAATATCGCGAATATCAACTTTGTGCATCTCGAACTGAGGAGACAACAAGAGAGGCCGGAGATTTAGATCTTTCCCTTGCGACATATTATCGACACCGATAACATTGTGCCCCCTGTTAATTAGATTCTCAGCTAGATTGGATCCAATAAATCCCGCAACACCAGTAACTAATAACTTCATGATATATGCCCTATAAAACAATCAAGACTTTAAACTGAAACATCATTCTTTCAGATCAATCTTGAAAAACTTACCACGAACTGGATGGTCGCTGACACCATAAAAAAACCTGTGGCCAGATAGTTTACCGTGCTGTGTATACGCAACCTCACCCCTTATGGCATCCTGCAGCTCAAGGGAGTGAGTTTTATGCATACCATTCGCCATTAAAAATTTGATGTAAGAGGAAACGATTCTAGCTTGATATTCATTGAATGGATATCTCAAACTTAAACTACTAGAACTTACACAGCCATCAGTCTGTCTATTCAATCCTTGTGAATCCTGAAAATAATCGAGATACAAAACATACGATGTTGAAAAATCAAATTTTGAATCTGCCAGAAAAATTTGTGCATTGTTACTTAGCGGATTAAAAACCGATATTTTTTTGTATTTCAAATACTCAAAATCAGTAGATACAATCAGTTTCTGCGTTTGTTTCAATGGATAGTTTTCACACTCAACGACTACACTATCATAAACAGAGCAACCAGATAACCATATACTGATTAACATAAACGCAACCAACGTCAACCTCATTGAAGCGTTACCTGATCTAACAGGAGAGACTGCGTCAAAGTTTTTTTTCTAAATTGATATTCATCACGTAGCACTTTAGCCTGATCAGGTTCAATTTTCACGGTAACTACACTTGATGCCTCTTTAACTAAAGGAAAATCGTAAGTAAATTTACCGGCAGCTGCGATCTCGCGCTCGTAGATTTTACCCTGTACACTGAATTTTACCTTCAGTGGGAAATTAATTTCACGGAACGATGGCGCGGTACCACTGATGATGACTTTTGAATAATTCGCAGCAGACGGGTTTCCAAGCGATAACTCTGCGTGCTTGCCGATCCAGCGATCCAATTGAATACCATTGAACGACACCGCACAGGCATGGATGTTCTTGCCAACTAAATCGGAACCACATTCTGAGTTCAACTGGTCATGCCTACTTCTCTCTTGCACCACACGAGCATTTGCCAGCATCACATTCAATTGCCGATAGTCATATGGAATGTCCTTGTTCCAAAGCGGCATCGGACGCATCGTTACACCTACTCGCTCCTTGACTAATACGGTGAGTTTGTTTACCTCATCTGCTGCCTTAAATGGCTTTGAAATGTAACGGGAAGCACTCTGAACGACAAACTCGTCAAATTTCTCCCCCCCAAGCCAAAGTTCAATGGTCCGACTATCGCTGTCATGTCCATAACCGGAAATGACATCGAAAATCAAACTGTACGAACCATTCTTCTGTGAAGGGTTTAAGAAGAAGAACTCCCCCCCAACGGCAGACCAACGATGTCTGTCCGGCTCCCAGTATGGTTTATTCTGCTGACTGTATTCCATACGATAAAAACCCCTGCCCGTGAACAGTAAATTCGGGCTAGCCTGCTTTGAGAATAGTCGGAAGGTACTATTTTCCCAGAGCGGATCATTGGTATATTGTGTAATAGCAATATCTTGGTTAATGTGCTTGGTAGCCCAGGTAAGATAATAATCATCGGCTGCACCATGAAAGAACGGATTTATAGCGTAACGCCGATTTCCATAGTAATCCACTACCTCATTGGTTATAATATCTGGAAGATTTTCATCGTCACCGGGCATCATTTCATGCGACATGATGGAATTTCGGACTCCCTTTAGGTAATATGACACCCAGAAGTTCTGAATACTATCAACAAAAATCAAACCTACCGACTTTTCCTTGCCTACGATCTTAGACACTTCCGCATTGAGCTCAAAATAATCCGGATTGCCCGACATTTGGAAATTATTAACTATGTATGAGAGGTAAGGGTTATCACCCAACCCCTTTCTCCCATATTCGACTGTAGTCGTAAAGTTCGCAAAAACAAAGATAGCCGACGCACAAATCAGCAGAAGTTGAACAATTCTCTGCTTAAAGTTGTTATACAGATTACTGTTTAATGCAAGTGTAATTCCATATGCAGCCATTGGTACTAGCATAAATTGCAGCCAAGACGCCATTTTAAATACTGCGTAACCATACTGCTGCTGAAAACTATATACCCACCAAACCAAAGCATAAATAACTAAACCTCCTAAAAAAGTAACAACACCGGTCTTGTTTTCAGTACGCCTTGTCCATACTGTCAATGAATATATAAATAAAAATGCAATGAGCGGGGTTACTATCAGTGCGTAGTTATAGACGGGGTCGCCTAGATATGTCGTAAGCGTGGAGCTTTGCCATGGATACACAACCACCCCAAAGAAATACGGAAAAAAGGCCTCCGTCAAAAACTCGAGAAAGTATTGTCCCTGCAATGTCTGACCAATAACATTAGTCCAACCCTTGAGTAAAGCAATTTGGACATTCAATACGCTGGCATTTATCAACAGACTAATCGCTACAAAGATACTGACCATGGCAATGATCTTGGCCGGTTGGATTTGTCGTTTGTACAGCACATAAATCGTCAGCACTCCCAATGGTGCCAAGGCATACGGCAGCATTCCAAAATATACAACCAATAGTGCATTTACTAACACTGCAGCTAACACAGTAAGTCGCTGGCTTCTCTCGGTGATTGCTAAATAGCCAATTGAAATTATTAAAGGAACGGCAGCCAGTCCAGAATTTTGGCCCAAATAGAAATAGATATAACTCAAACCAATCGAACCTGATATTCCAATAAGCCAAGAACTTAATCTTGCGGTTGAATTATCAAAACCCAGAACAACTTTTGTAAAAATATAGATTGAAAATGGTAAACAAATTAGAAACGATGCTATTGAAAGTGTCAATGCCGTTCGGCTCGGCAGTTGAAAAATTTCCTCCAGGGCCATAGCAAAAATTCCAGATGCAAATCTTCCTGAGGATGATATAGAGCCCGAAATATACTCAATTGGGAAAAATGTATCGTTGCCACGCATAAATTCGAATACTGACTTGCCTTGCAGTAAATACCTGTTGTCGACCAAACCGGCAAAATAGTCAGGATTGACGGCGCCCAGGTACGTATCAGCGCCATGTAAAAAGAAAGGCCACAGCAACACAACCAGGACAGTAACAGACAAAATAAATAGCTGGCCTGTCTTGCGTACCAACTCGTTGAAATTAATGCCAGCCTTGATATCCACAAAAAAAGTCAGAGTAGATGCAACTATGAATACCCCTGTCGCAATCCAAATTGATTTTTCTGCACCAACACCAAGGCTGCCAGATATCACGAATCCGACCAAGCAACACACCAGATAGCCAACGGGAAGCAAAAACAAATGACCAAGCTCAACTCTCAATGCCCTAGGCAAAAGGAGCCTGACCACCGGATACCCAAATAGGGCCATGTACAGCAGGGCGACTACTGTGTACATTAAAGTTTGCAATATATTCATTGTTTTACCAGTTAAAGATTAAAACTCAATCATTTTCTTTTAATCAATATATTTTACGTATCTCGTTACATAGTCTTGTTTGTTCTCTTTGCTGAGCAGGACATTGTCGTTTTCGGTGCTGACCATTTTTGCCAAATTTATTCCCATCTCGACCGACTGATGCATGTCCCCCTGTAAAAACAAGCCACGACGACCTGTAGTGACCACATTGCCAATATCATTGGCGTAGCTGATAGCCATTTCCGCATGGTTTTCAAAATCTTTTGCATATTGTTCATACACATTCTTCGCGCGCCTTATGGTATGGTCTGTAATATTCTTGATATTTTCAGCCAGCACAGGAACCTTTTTGCAGTCCTCTATGGCTAGACTGTAAATTTCTTCGTCGGGTAGTCTCCAATACTCGTCCCCGACACGGCAGGTCAGCTCAAATGAAAGCACCGTCTTTCCTGCGCTCATTGTTTCAGAGCTCAGGTTTTTCTGTTCGGTAACACGGTTGAAGAAAAAAGCTTTGTCCAACAAATAAAACCAATTATCGGAACCTATTTTTTCAACATTGAATTCCAGGTACACCAATATCAAGGAGATGTACTTGAGTTTGCTTCCATGGTGTTTAATAACAAATGGTGCACTGCCCTTCATCAGACCGATAAACATTGGCAACTGGATAGTGTTTATCAGTAATTGAGGCTCAATGACATTCAATTGCTCATTCGTATTGAAACTGATTTGGTGTGCGGAGTTGTTTTTTACATCTATATCAATCACATCCGCATTCAAGATTATTTGCCCACCCATGCGTTCAATTTGTTCAGCTAGCTTTTTGAACATTGCGCCGGAACCACGGCGGTGGTATATCCATGTCTGGTAATAGGGCTCGGTCACCTGTCCGCCTATTTTGAAAAGCTTTTTAATGAGATTGATGAAACTAAACCCCTGGATCTTCTCAGATGCAAATTTTCTGGAAATACTGTTTGGGTCTGTCTTCCAAACCTTCCGAGTATAGTCACCAAAACTGATCTTGTAGAGAGTTGCTCCAAACCGTTTGCGGCCCCAGTCTTCGAAGCTCTCAACGGGAATGGATACTATCAAATGGACAATCGAAGTTAGTAAAAATTCCAAGACAATTTTGACGGTTACAAACGGATTGAATTTAAAGAGGGTTTCCTTGACCTGCAAGGGATATTTGAAAAATTTCCCGTTCAGAAAAACCCGTACCTTTTTTTTCCCTTCAATCAACACATCCGGCGTATCCTTGAATATCTCTCGGATTAAGGCCTCCGGCTCGTCTCCCCGCGTGTGAAACGCGTGAGGTCCGTAGTCAAGAATGTGGTCCTTCCATGAAAAACTTGCTCCCGAACCACCTGGCACTGGCGCACGATCCAATACCACCACCTTAAGTTTATTGTTGAGCTTAAGCAGTTGATATGCACAGGCCAAGCCCGTAGGGCCGGCACCCAGAATGACGACGGGCTTATCTACATTTTTTTCTACTTGCGTCATATCTTATGCTTTGATACGGCGGTTTGAAATCCATTTGTGAAAACTTGTAAGTCCATCTTGTAAAGAAATGGCGGGTTTGAATTGCAAATATTCACTCATATATGTGTCACTTGAGTAGAATTCGATAAATTCAGGGACGTGGCCAACAAAATTTATTTTTACATCGATACCAAATGTATTTGCTGCAATGGTTACCAGCTCTTTGACTTTCACTGCATTTCCAGAGTAGAGGTCCAGTATTTTATTTTCTTTTGATTTTTTTAAAATCAGCAGAACCGCGCGTATAGTATCATGAACATGCATTGCATCTATCAAATTTTCGCCGTCGCCCCTGATTGTGAATTCAGTGGCCTGATCAATTGCGAACGCTTTTACCAATTTTCCATATATTTTCCGTGCTGGTTCATACGGCCCATAGGCTCCAAAAAATCGCACTATGGACGCGATTCGAACATGCCCTTCTTTTTGCGCGTGAAGAACATATCGCTCAGAAGCCCACTTTGAAATCGCGTAGGGCAGAAGTGGGGTTACAGCTGTACCCGGATCAACCCTGCCCTGTAACCCATCATAGACCGCTCCTGATGAGAAATAGACCATGTGTCCGACTTCTGTTTCTACCAAGAGGTTGATGAGACTGAGGGTATTGTCAATCAGGTCCTTAGAGGGATTTGCAACAGACAGAACTGGATCACCGTTAGCGGCGAGATAGATACATGCATCGAACTTTTTGTGCTCTGGCGACAATTTTTTAACCGCTTGAGCGTCACACAAATCAAGCTGCACTGCCTTTACATGATGAAGCGAATTCGACTGAAGGAAATCTACGAAGTCGCTTGCAGAGCGATAGATGGCGGTCACGTCCCAGCTTTTGGGTAGCCCTATCAGAATGTTGCGGCCAATAAACCCGGATGCTCCGGTTACCAGAATTTTCATAAAAAAATTAACGCGTCAACTAGGATTGCGCCTGTACCACTCGATTGAACGGGTCAATCCTTCTTCAATACCCACGCTGGGTTGGAAACCTAAAATCTCTCGTGCTTTGGCAATATCTGGCACTCGCATTTCCACTTCAGGGCCAGGATGCGGGCGGAATTGAATTTTTGACTTGGTCCCAGTCAGTCGTATTATTGTTTCCGCGAGGCCCAACACAGTTGTTGTTGCCTGCGGATTACCGAAGTTGAACACCTGGCCAATTGCCTTTTTGGTTTCAATTGCCGCCATGAACGCGTCCACAAAGTCGTCCACATAACACCAGGATCGAATTTGGGTTCCATCGTTGAACACAGTAATGCCTTCATCTCTTAATGCCCGGCCTACTATTTGCTGAACCGCACCCTCGCCCACCTGACGCGGGCCGTAGACATTAAACGGCCTTACAGTTGTGACCTTCAAGCCAAAATCATTACTGTAGGCATGCACAAAATGTTCGCCTGCGAGTTTACTAATGGCGTAAATCCAACGCTTCTGACTTGCCGGCCCGACGCTGGCCGGGTCATCTTCCTTGCCCCGGTAAATGAAAGGTCCGTAAATTTCGCTGGTAGAAAATTCCATGAAACGCCCTACCTTATTCGCCGTCGCTGCTTCCAACGTATTGTATGTACCGATAAGGTTAACTTTCATGGTACGTGTCAGGCTTTCGCCAACGCTGTATATGCCAGCAATTGCAGCCGCATGAATGCACAGGTCTACTCCCTGCATGCAATTGGTCAGCTTAGCGGCGTCTAAAACGTCACCCTGAACAAGGGTGACGTTTTTATTTGATGCAAGCGAAGAATACTGATATGCATTACGCTTTAAATTATCATAAATAACTACCGTATTGTTTTTCGCCAACCGTTCAATAATGTAGCTTGCAATAAAGCCCGCCCCACCTGTGACGAGAATCCGTGCACCTTCAATCATAAGTACCCTTTAAGAAATTAAATTACTGACCGACAGCAATCACTGCCTTGGTTCGATGCTGGCGATTCAAGAAAAGCCGTTGCAAACTGTAAACCGCCCCAATCAATGCGGGCGAATATAAAAATAATCTGGATGTTAGAAACGCCGTGGCGCCATGACTACCCTGCAACCCACGAAACAGGACTTCAAATCCTTTTTCACCCACACCCAGACCACCGGGTGATATAGGAATCGCATTTACCAGCAGGCCCACTGGAGCAACAGCCGACACCTCCAGCAGGCTGAGGCCAGCCTGCACGTAGACGGCACATAGATAGATTATTAGAGCTGCCGTGATCTGAACCACGAAGCTCAACAGAACAGTGTGCATCATAACCCGCACCGGGTACCGGGTGAGGTGCAGGGACGCAACAAGCTTTGTCAGATGCACCCAAAGCTTGCCATACCAGCGCACACCCATTTGGTCGGGCACATGCAGGTGCCCCAACAGGCGCGACACGAGCAACACTGCGGCAAAAGCGAAAAATATGCCAATAAAAGCCAGAATATAGGGGCGAATCATTGGCACAGACAGGGCAAGCACCAGCGCTGCGACAACACCCAGTCCAACCATGGCTATTAGTCCTATCAGGCGATCCAGGAACAATGCACCCAGGATGGGCATACGCCGGTCTTCCGATGACTGCATAAAATAATAAGCGCGAACAGCATCACCTGATATACCGCCCGGGAGGAACAACGAATAGAACAAGCCTGCGCAATTGAAGATAGCACACCGTACTGTTGTGAAAAGGATACCCTGACTTGCCAGTAAGCGCTGGACACGCACTGCTCCGACCACGGTTTGAACTACCATCAGCCCCAAACAGCCCATCACTAGATCAAGTGGCAGATCCGAAATCGTTGCAAGATTGATGTTGCCAGATGACACCAAAAAATAAATGATTCCCACCCCTACAATGTATTTGAGCGCGAGAAGAATCAGTCGTCCGCTAGCTAAACGGGAAATCATGGGGAAATGCTTTCAATCACAAATTGTCGGAGAACATTATAAGGCTCGCGCCTCCAGCTTACTTTCAAAAAAAGGTGGGATAAAACCCCGCGATGGTTTCTAGCTAAGCTCTTTATGACTCATGGAAGCCAGTACTACAGCACACAAAAAGCCACCCGGAACGCAAAACTATACCATCTGTTCGAATGACAACCTCTTTTAGCAAGCGAACTCTTGGCTCAATATTCACGATATCAAGCTTCAGCTTGGCTGATCTCGACTAGTTTCATTAATCCTGACCTGATCCTCCAGCCCTCAGAATTGAAAGTAAATAAATGAAGCGACTTTATTTTCACCAAGCACATGCAGCACACACCAGATCAAGATACAGAAACCTAGCATAAAAGCTGCATGCCAATCAGAGGTTAAGTTGTCTTCCGAAGTTTCTCCCATAGCGGTCGATATATATGTCTTGCGCCCCACCCAGTGGTAATACAGGTCAATCATCACAATACCCAGCAACCCGCAAACAAATGCAAGGCTTGGCCATTCCCAACCACCATTACCGATCGCTAAGTAGACCTTACCCGTGGATACGATATCGGGCGCCCTGAATGGGACCCAAGCCAGCAGCACGAAGACTAGGGTCAACGGCCAGGCCAAAAACTTAGGGACATTTAGGCCCCGATATCCATCTGTTGCTCTTTCAAGAATAAGCATGGTGCCATGAATTGCTCCCCATAATAGAAAAGTCCAGTTGGCGCCATGCCAAAAACCACACACAAGCATGGTGAAGGCCAAGTTGAAGTAGGTGCGCACGGCACCCTTTTGATTGCCCCCCAGAGGTATGTACAAGTAGTCGCGAAACCAACTTGATAGCGAAATATGCCAACGTCGCCAGAAATCACGGACACTGGTAGCGGCGTACGGCAAGTTGAAGTTCTCCATCAACCGCACGCCAAACAACCAACTGGCCCCTTGCGCCATTTTGGTGTAACCACTGAAATCGGCATAGATTTGCACACCAAAACTTAAGATGCCAAAAATGGCTCCTGCGCTGGTTGCTGCTGAAGGATTGCTAAAAAAACATCGCTGGTAGGCGCGACAAGATCAGCAAAAGCCTTGCGCAGCCAACCTTCGGCAAACATGACGGCGGCGGCCGGCAAACGATTGGCCATACCAGTCAGGTTGCTTTCAACTTTCTCGACCTGAGGTAACAAAGTACCTGCGCGGCTGATCGGGCCCGCCACCAATTGGGGAAACCAAGTAACGAACAACAGAAACCGGGAGAACGATCGGCAAGCCTCTATGCGGCCAGTTAGTACGTCAAAGGTATAGGCAAAGGACTGAAAAGTATAAAAACTTATGCCCAACGGAAGAACAACGTCCAAAATAGGCAAAGTAGTCGGCAAACCGAATGCAGTTATAGCCGGGTTGAGACTGGAGAATACAAAGTTAGAATATTTAAAGTAGCCCAATATCGAAAAATTGACCAATGCGCTGACCCAAATACCGATCTTCCAAAGTTTGGGGCGTGGTCCGAAAAAGCGTGCAATGCTGTAATCTGTAACCGAAGAAAACAGTAGTAACAGAGTGAAGTAGGCGGGACCAGACCAACCATAGAAAATATAGGATGCGCCAAGCAATAGCGTAACCGTAAAAAGCCGCGGCAAGATCAGCAGTAGCACAACCAGGGCTAACATGAACCCCAAAAAGTCAACGGTATGAAAGTTCAATTTGTGCTCTCAACGTGCCAAAGGCTGTAATCCTCGCTCGCCGCAAAGGCCATCTGCGATGAGTCGTTGTGCAACGATCTCGCCAACGTGTCGATAGCCTTTGGGAGTGTAGTGAATGCCATCTGCCGAAAAATCTCCAGAAGACATTTCTGCCGCCATGCTCAACGCAGCCATGTCAATAACGCGAGAGGCATATCTTTTTGAAGTTTCTGAAATGGTACGCGCTACTAACGCAGCCTCTTTAGGTAAAGCCTTATCCATACCACCATACACGGTGCTGGCTTCAGTCAACATGTATAGACTGAATTGGTGTATCTCGTCAGGCTTGAAGCGGAAATAGGGGCCATAGGGTGTGGTGAAGTAAAGTGGTATCCCCATGCTATTTGCAAATGATGACATGCTGGAAATGATGCTGGACAACTCTCTCTGTCTTTTGGAAGTATAGTCGTACACCGGATTTGACTCTGTGCGATTTGGCATTGCTGTATTCACTGCACGCATTGAAATGGGAGCTGTAGACTCCTTCGCCTTGAATGTGTCGGCCCATTTGACTAGCCAGACCAGGATAGGCTTTGCCAGTGTCGAGAATTCCCAATCATTTTTTGCTATCGACGCCTTTGGTATTTCTGATGTAGCTTTTGGTTTCACAGGAAAAGGTAATTTGCCAGCCAACAAACTTTGTGCAAATGAAATATCGTCGAACGCAGTGAGTACCACACTGTACTCACTGGCTCCCTTATACAGCCCTTCTAAGTAACTCAAACGGCGCACGAGTGCTTTTTCATCCGCAATTGGAGTTAGCTCGGGCCAGCTAGGCGCCGCCATCTGTAGATCCATCACAACGACAATAGCATCTGGATTGAACTGATGCACCTTTGTCTGCACGAGTGCACTAGCGTTCAGCAAGGTGTACCCTATGCCCGCAAAGTTGAGAGCCTCTGCCTTGCAACCAGCTTGCCGCAAAATTTTTTCCGTTTGTCGGGGTAAGGTATTTTCCAGCGACTCCCCGATGCCCCAAACGACTGACGAACCAACTACAGCAACGCGCCGTATTCCTGCGGGCTTTAGAAGGGTCACTTCGCGATCCTCATGTAGGCCGAAGGAGTTCGTTACTGTATATTCATTTATCCGCACATTGGGTGTCATACTCCAGTCAGTCCAGCGATCGATTATAGTTGCTGCAAACCCGATTGCGGCTAAATTCTGGGGCTGAAAGTTGCGCATTCGGAGGAAGATCTCACACACCAAAAGCGCAACAAGAGCAATTGCCGCCCCCTCCAGAAAATACCTAAACACCGCTGAAACAAGTTCATTCCAACGTTTGCCCCGGCTGACGTGCGCTGAAGTTTAATGTTCACCTCACTACCGATCCTAGGGTGGCCCGCAGCGTGGTCAAAATTTGCTCTGCAGCGCTACCTTCACCGTAGGGACGATCGCTGAAAGCTGGTTTCCAGACCCCATGTATCAAAGCATCATAAGCATCAGAGGCAAGCATGGGGTTACAACCCACTAAGCGATTAGCATCGGCATTAACAGTTTCCACCCATTCGGTTTCATCTCGCATGGTGAGACAAGGAACACTTAGAAAGAAGGCCTCCTTCTGTACGCCACCGCTGTCCGTCAACACGGCAGCAGCACCCTCCAGTAAAGCAACCAGTTCTAGATAAGGCAGGGGGTCTACGACTCGCACTTTGGGTCCCAGTAGGATTGCGTGGGCACTAAACGCTTGTCGAGTGCGCGGGTGCAGGGGCAAGATCAGGGTGCCGCACTTACTAGCTACCGCAGCAAGCGTTGCGGCTAGCTCGTGTAAACGCGCTGGGTTGTCAGTGTTTTCTGCTCTGTGTGCGGTTGCCAGCACGTACTGCTTGCGTTGCAGGCCATGGTCACGAAGTACCTTTTCGTCAAGTTGCTGTTTGCAGTGCAACATGCCATCAAACATCACATCGCCAAAATTGTAAACCCCCTGGTGGATGCCCTCCCGCGCAAGGTTTGCGACAGCGGTTTCAGTCGGGCAAAACAGCCAGGCAGAAACGTGGTCGGTCATAACGCGGTTGATTTCCTCAGGCATGCGGCGATTGAAGCTCCGCAAGCCAGCCTCTACGTGGGCGATTGGAATGTGTAGTTTCACCGCGGCCATGGCCCCGGCCAGCGTCGAATTGGTGTCGCCGTATAACAGCGCCACATCCGGCTTTTCGGTAAGCATGACGGTTTCCAGCTCTGCCAACATTCGGCCGGTTTGCCCCCCCTGGAGGCCCGATCCAACGCCCAAGCTGTAAGCGGGTGTGGGAATGCCCAACTTAGCAAAGAAAACGTCGCTCATGTTGGCATCGTAATGCTGACCCGTATGCACAATTTTTTCGTCAATCAGGGGCGCAGCACGGCCACGATTCAGATTGGCAATAGCCCGTGAGACCGCAGCTGCCTTGACAAACTGGGGGCGTGCTCCAACAACCGTGATGATCTTAAGGCTCATACCGTTAGCGCCTGCTTAAGAGCAACAACGATTCGGCTCAACGTTTCGTCATTTAGATCGGGGCTAAGCGGCAGGCTCATGACTCTCTCTGCGGCCCATTGACTATTGGGGGTGCATTCAGGACAGCAAAAGTGCTGATAGGCGGGTTGCATGTTAAGTGGAACAGGGTAGTGGACTGCAGTCGGCACACCATTTGCTTGCAAACTCTGTTGCACATGGGCGCGATTGTTCACTTTGACCGTCAATTGAGCCCACACGCTGTTGCGGTCAGGGCGAACAGTCACCATTTCGGCCGGGATATCTGCTTCAGCGAGCTTGCTCCGGTATGTGTCGCCAAGCTCCAAACGTCGAACGACTTCCCAATCAAAGCGATCTAGCTTAGCCAGCACCACCGCACATTGCAAAGTATCCATGCGTCCACCGACTCCAATACGGGTGTGGTAATACCGCCGCTCCTGCCCATGTATACGAATCTCGCGCAATACTTTAGCTATGGCATCGTCATTAGTGAAAATAGCACCACCATCACCATAGCAACCTAATGGTTTGCTCGGGAAAAAGCTGGTACATCCGATAGTAGAGAGATTACAACTCTTGCGCGAGGTGCTGCCGGCGCCACTGTAGTCTGCGCCAAAGCTTTGCGCAGCGTCTTCGATGACCGGCAGATTGCCGTGTCTAGCAGCAATGGCGTTGATGGCGTCCATGTCACACACTTGCCCGTATAGGGATACAGGCATGATAGCTTTGGTGCGTAGGGTGATTTTCTCTTCAATAAGTGTTGCGTCCATCAAGCATGTGTCTCGCTCAATATCGACAAAGACAGGCTTGATACCGAGCAAAACCATGACTTCCGCTGTCGCAACAAAGGTGAACGGGGTGGTGATGACCTCATCTTCAGGGCCAATACCGAGTGCCATAAGGCTCATAAGCAGGGCTTCAGTACCGGAGGCACACGAGATGCAATGCTTAGCTTTTGTGTAAGCTTCAAGTCGCTCTTCCAATTCGCGAACCTCTGGACCCATGATGTACTGCCCATGGTCTAGTACACGATGTATCCGCGCATCGATTGACTGTTTCAAGTCAGCGTATTGGGCTTTTAGGTCAATGAATTCAATTTTGTTTGTCATAACGGGGTGCAGCTGAAATCATCAATCTGGTAAGTTGTTCCGCAAGTACATTGGATGCGCCCACTGCCCTGTAACTGGACACCACAAGTACACATCCATCCTCGACGTTTTGCGGGAACCCCCAACATCAGCGCATAAGCAGGTACATTGCGATTAACTACCGCCCCGGCACCAATAAACGCATACTGGCCTATCGTCGTACCGCAAACAATGGTGCAATTTGCACCCAGCGTCGCGCCTCGCTTAACCAGCGTAGGACGGTATTCATTCTTGCGGGTAATGGCGGAACGCGGGTTATACACATTGGTGAAAACCATGCTGGGCCCACAGAAAACGTCATCCTCCAATTGCACAGCGTCGTAGACCGAAACGTTGTTTTGAATTTTGACGTTGTCGCCGATGACCACATCATTGCCTACGAAGACATTCTGCCCAAAAGAGCAACCAGTGCCTATACGGGCGCCTGCACAGATATGAACCCAATGCCATACCCGACTTCCCTCGCCAATCTGGGCGCCTTCGTCAACAATTGCCGTGGGGTGAATGGAGACCGCCACGTTAGTAGTCCAACGGCAATGCAACCCGCCGCCCGTCCCTGGCGGACAGATACGTGGCAATCAATGTCTCGAGGGATTTCAAACCTTCACGGCCGTCTGTTTCAGGCGCAGCCTCGCCACGCAGAACATTGATGACATTGTCAAAATACAGGGGGTGGCCAAACCCATAGACCGAGGTCGTCTCGTAGCTTGCCTGCTTGACCTTCTCATCGGCATCATGCGGTTCGGAAAACTCCCAGTGCTGAATTTCATTCACTGCAACACCACCGACCCGCACCGTACCTTTTTCACCAAGGATTGTGATACTACCTTCAAGATTCTTAGGGTACGTCAACATCGTTACGTTCATTGAGCCCAATGCTCCAGAGCGCCACTTAACACTGATGACCCCGGTATCCTCCACTTCAATGTTTCGTGCGAGGGTGGCTGTGTAGGCCTGCAGACTCTCTATCGGCCCGATCAACCAATCCAGCAGATCCACATAGTGACTAGCCTGATTCATGAATGCGCCACCGTCAAATTCCCAGGTGCCACGCCATGCGGCACTATCGTAATACTCCTGCGGACGTGTCCAAAATACATTGAGGTTCACCATGTAGATTCGACCGAAACGCCCCTGCTCGACTGCGCTCTTAAGTAGCTGCAATGTGGCGTTTCGTCGATTTTGTTTGACCACAAATAGACGAACGTTGTCGTCATCACACGCTTTGACCATCCGAAGACCGTCATGCCAGCGGGTTGCCATCGGCTTTTCTGTCATCACATGGCGTCCTGAAGCTGCAACATCAATAGCCTGCTCTGGATGCAGACCGCTGGGCGTGGTGAGAATGACAATGTCTGCAGTGGTGTCTGCGAGCATGCTTGCCATGTTGGAAAACGGCTTTGCTCCAGTTAACTTGGCTGCAGAATCGAGCGCGTTGGAATTAATGTCACAAACACTCACCAACTCGGCACGATCTGAATGCTGCATTAAGGCAGCGAAGTGGTTCTGGGCTATGCGCCCACATCCAACGAGGGCAAAGCGAATTTTTCTATCTGTAATGGGGGCAGAAAATTGGCGCATTTTTATGCCTTTATGATATGAGAGGCGGCGACAGGATACCGGCCACGAGAGTCCACAATAAGTTTCGAATTATTCTTAATCTGATCATAGTCAAATTTATCATGATCTGTCGCTAAGAGAACGCAGTCGTAGGTTGACAGTATTTTCGCGCTTAGCTCAATACTCGCTAAATTAAAATGATGTTTTCGCATTTTTGGAAAAACGGGAATGTGTGGATCGCAATAAGCGACTTCAGCACCTAAATCACGTAATTTCTCCATTAAAATCATAGAGGGTGATTCACGCATATCGTCAACGTTCTTCTTGTAGGCAATTCCAAGCACTAAAATGCGACTGCCATTTATTGCCTTCTTTGCAGAATTTAATGCGGCAGCTACTTTAGCAACCACATAATCAGGCATTGAGGAGTTCACCTCTCCGGCTAGCTCGATAAAGCGCGTATGCACTCCATACTCTCTCGCCTTCCAAGTTAAATAAAAGGGGTCAATCGGTATGCAATGACCACCCAATCCTGGGCCAGGGTAATAGGGCACAAAACCAAATGGCTTAGTTGCTGCAGCACGAATTATTTCATGAATATCAATATCCATCTTGTCTGCAACAATTTTCATTTCGTTGACCAATCCGATATTAACGGCTCGATGAATATTTTCTAGCAGCTTGGTTAACTCGGCTGCACGCGTCGAACTGACGGGTACCACCTTATCGATAACCTGACCATAAAGCGCAAGCCCAACCTGAAGGCAGGCTTCTGTGTGTCCGCCACAAACCTTAGGAATCGTCCGCGTGGTGAAGTTCGGATTGCCAGGGTCTTCTCGCTCAGGAGAAAATATCAAGAAAATATCTACGCCAACTTTTAGCCCAAGGGACTCCACACGAGGGAGTAGCTCCTCATCTGTAGTGCCTGGGTAAGTTGTACTCTCAAGAGACACTACTTGCCCTTTTCGCAGGAAGGGAACCAACGAATCTGTCGTATCCAGAACAAAACTGAGATCCGGCTCACGATACTTGTTTAGTGGGGTTGGTACGCAAAGAATCAGCGCATCGGCTTCCGAAACTCGAGAAAAGTCCGCAGTTGCTTCAAATCCCCGGTCTAGCGCAACACCAATCGCACTGGCCGGAATATGTTCAATGTAACTATTGCCCAGAGATAACGCATCAACCTTGGACTGGTCAATATCAAAGCCGATCACTTTGTATCCAACTTCACAATAACGCAGCATGAGCGGCAAACCCACATAACCCAATCCAAAAATTCCAATGATTGCACTTCTATCCGCAAGTTTATTTAATAATTCATTCACCACTACATTCCTTTGTTGAATCAGATTCAACCTTTTCAAAAATTAAATGTCCCGCTTTAAAACAGACTTTACTTAGAATTATTCCTTCTTCATTCCAGCGGATACTCCAACCATCCAATAAGCCATCCTTATAATCTGCCTGAGCCTTTTTATTGCCAGACTCATAAAATGAAATTGAAGTACCACTTAACAAGCCGGATTTATAAACTGCCTCACTCATCTTGGCACCGCTCTCGTAATACATCGTGGAGGGCCCATCCAATAAACCGTTTCTGATCGTGGCCTCGGTGAGAATCTTGCCGGAAGAGTAGTAGCTTCGCCCAACATCATTTTTCCAGCAGCCACTTAGCACAAGCAGGGATATTGCTATTAATAGAATACGAAATTTTATCATCTGGCACCCTGCATTCGAACCCTAACGCGATATTTCAGATCCACGTAAACATGACGCAGTAGAAATGGCGTCACAGCTTTGCGCACCTCTTGCTGGGTTGGAACATGACCCAGCAAGAGTGCCCGTATCCGATCCATTTCCGTCTGTCCAGCCTGATTAATTTCAGTAGAGGTTTTTTGCTGCTCGTGAATTCGGAATGCTCCCAAGAATCGAGGGATATGCGCAAAATTTGCGCCAGCATCCCTAAACCGAATCAGTAAATCCCAATCCATGGCAAAACGAAATGACTCATCAATTCGCCCTCCAACCCTCTCCCAGATACTCCGTCGCCAAAATAGGGTTTCCTGCGGCACATAATCAACCCATGAAAGCACCTCGCTATCATGGCCTGGCATAATCCAGCGGCCAATTTCCATATCGTTTTCATCTATCAATAATCGGTCTCCGTACACAACATCTACGTCAGGGTTTTTTTGGAAGAAGTTGGCAACCGTTTGTAAAGCGCCCGGAAGCAGTAAGTCATCCGAATTAAGCCAGCTCATAATCTCGCCACCAGTCTTCAGAAAACCTTTGTTTATTGCCTGCGATTGCCCGCTGTCCTTCTCGGATTCCCATCCAGTAAGAGCATGCTGGAACTGCTTTAGAACTTCAACGGTGGAGTCCTTGGAGCCGCCGTCCTGAACATAATACTCAACGGCCGGATACTGCTGATCCATCACACTGCGAATTGTGCGACCAATAAACTTCCCCTGCCCGTACGACGGCGTAACTATAGAAAACCGCAGTGGCATACCAACATTGGCGGGTTTAACCAACGCTAGACGTGTGATGGTGCGTGGTTGATACTGGTCCAGATTACCTAGTCGAGGTAAGAAAATTTCTATCACACGCCGCACGAACCTCGCCAGCGGCTGGAAAATCGACAGCCCACCATACGCTGCTGCGTAAGCACGGATCGTCCGCCGTTGTTCTTGAATAAACATTTCTTTTTCTTTCAACTTGGAACTGAGCGACAACAGCGAATCATTTTGGGCGCTGATGCACAACTCTTTTTCCTTCAGTTGGCTAGCCATCGACTGATGCGTCTTCAGAATCTCTGCGGCTAGCAGCCAGTCAATTCCATCGGACTGGGCATAACTAAGAACCGCGACCTTGGCGGCACGGGGATAAAAGGCAATCACATCATTAATCACCATCAACTCGTGATGTGCGCTCAAGCTTTGCAGCGCATGCACGATCTCCTGCAAAGATGGCCACTGAGAAATTTCATGAGGAGCCAACGGCGGAGCAAGGAATAGTCGCGCATCATCTATGAGAACAACCGATTTTTCATTTAAACCAACAATAGCCGCTAACTCGCCCAGCAACGGGCACTGTGATAGCTCACCAGCAGTTGACGCGGCAACACACCAATGCGCATCCAGCCAATACAAGACTCCAATATCATGTAATTCACTTCGAAGCTCCCGCAGTTTGTCGCCGGAATTGCCTTGAAGAATTCGTACGTGCGAACAATCCGCAAAACGGTTGATCGCATCCACATAGAGCGCTTCCGATAGCTCAATGGACACCACTTTGTCGAAGAAAGACTCCAACGCAGAAACGGTATCGCCCTTAAAAGTACCGGTTTCCAGGAGAACACTTAGCGGCAACGCCGATTGAAGCGTTGCGACTAAACGTGGATCGAGAGAAAAAGTTACTGCACCCATGATTTCAATTTGGATAAAATAGTGTTCAATCGGATAACATTAGGCCCAATAGATTTTAGACGTTTAACCTCAGCATCAAGGATGTTAACCAAAGAAAGGCGATCTTTACATATTTCCGTGAGCGTTTGTATCTGATTATGAAAGGATATTTCATCATCTATGCAATGAAATTTTGGAGTAATGGGTATATTCAGTTCTCGAGGGATAAAAATAGCATCACAAAAGCAAAGTCCTCCTTCTGGATTTACATGTAAGTTATTCAGCGAATAAAGTCTGTAATTCAACTCAGATAAATAGTTAGTTACCTCTTCAGGCTGGCATTGACCCTCGTAAAGAGGAACATAAATGAACTCAGCCTGGATCACAGGTCTGTGTAAAGCAATCGTCCGGACCGAACCTTCAATTACTGAAAGGTCATTTCCCTGAGTATCAATCTTCAAACACAGAAGAGAACCCTTAACTGAATATTCGTCAAGAAAGTCATCTAATCTTACAACCTTTACAAGACTTCTCTGCACTTCACAAATTTCACGGAACCCTTTTATGTACTGTAGCAAAGAAGATGTCGCTGCATTTCCATCACAGAAAAATTCCAATATTCCCGGCCTAGAACTCAAGGCCATGTTTATCAGCTTAAACTCACAACCAACAGTTGAGCAAACTAAACCCTCAGCTGCCAAGTAGCTTTCGAGATTAGGTTCAAAACCTAACACTAAATGAAAATACCTCGAATCAATAAGAAATCTTGAAAATTCACCTCTGTAGACACCAACATCAATTGCAAATGGTTTAGCATGGTCAGGCAGTTGGCTCAGCACATGTGGCAAAAGCAGTTTTAGACTTGCATTCATGATTATTTCGTAGGCTTGAAGAATGGAAAAAATATCTTTTATGATTCATAACTGAATTGAAACCATGTGTCGTCGAATTTATAATCAAAGAATAATTCTTGCTAAATGTCCATTTAACTTAATAGACCACTCTTATTGCATCGTATATATAAACGGCGATACATTTTTCACGATAAAAGGCTCATTAGAATTTTTCCCAATACGCCAACTCAAAATTGGAGAATAAAACAACAAGAAAAACCCAGTTAAAAACACCCCCTTACCAAAGCAATTAAATATCACAACCCTCATAAATCGAAACCAAAAGTGAATAGCTATTTTTAAAACTGTATAGTATTTTTTCATTATTTTAAAAAGTCTTTAATTATGTTGTCCGCAATGTATTTAGAATATACTTCAGCAATTAATTGATCACCAAGTGGGGACGTATGGATTGCATCGCAAAAATGAGTATTTACAGGGTCGCATCGACTAAATTCCTCATGGATATTTACAAATTTATCACAACCCATCCTTGGGAATTTAATTAATAACTCGGAATATAAAAAATTGATATTTTTTAGAACAGGTCCCCAGAATTGATCCTCAGAATCCGCCTTCCACTGCCGCTCATCGGGTGAGAGTTTTGTTTTGCTGTAAATCGTAGGCTGCAGGCCGACGATAAAATGGTTTCCCGCTTGGGTTACCATCTGCTCAAACTGCTTTATTCTAGACGAAAATGCTTTTAGAATTTGTCGCGGGTAGGTTGAAACAGGTATATTATCCCAGTGATTATCAATACTCCTCTTATCAAGGTTCAACTGCAATATTTCCGCCCACTTTTCGAGCTGAAACTGATATGCAATTTTATGCTCAGAAAGGAGATATCTATCTGACGTCTGTCCAAATGCTAGATCATTAGCCCCGGAATGCACCAAAACAATGTTTGGTTTAATTTCATGACAGAATAACACATATGTAAAGATATTATTAAGAGTAACCGCAGAAGGCTGCGAGTAATTCAAAACTGAAACTTTCAGGGGTGTATTAGAAGTTACGCAGAACTCATTTAGTCTCTGCTCTAAAAGGCTCGGAAACATCTCGTCATATAGCGTGTGTGTACTCCAAGCCGCAGAGCCACCAAAAACCGCAATCAAAATATGATTTGGGTCTCGTCCAAGATAGCGCGAGGTATTTCCGTCAATTCTATGCCCAAATGCATCGATAGGACCTAAACCAACGTATTGAGTCGTATATCCGTATGGGAAATAAGTCATTCGCTCATTTCCTAATTCCGCCGCAATTTTATTAAATATATGAGTATTGACATGAGGATATTCAATCTCATCTAATTTCTGACGAGAGTATCTAAGCATGCCCCATTGATCAGCCTCATAAACACGGCAAATATTAAAATCAATTCTATTGTAGCCAGCGCCCTTTCTATTTTTATCCAAAACTATTACTGCAACCTGGTAATTACAAAACGCCACTTCACTGAAGCCAAGTATTTTAAGATTCTGCAGGTCCGTCTGTCGTGCAATCAAATGTTCGTCTTGTGCGCATACATGAACAGCCTGAAGTCCAGGGAACCTATAATGCAAAGCACGCTGTACCCTATCCAGATGTTCAACATCTACGTGGCTATCGGGCAAAACTATTAATGCCAGCTTATAATTTAATGAGTTCATAAAACTAGTTACTCTTTTGAAATTAAAAAGTTTTCTAAAACCAAATAATTCATCCCACTCCATTCAAACGTCCTGATGGCATTCAGAGGGGTTTCAACAATTGGTTCACCTCGAAGATTAAAACTCGTATTCAATAGAACCGGTAAGCCTGCGACCAAACCGAAGCTATTGATTAGTTTATGAAACCTTGGGTTGGTCCTCGGATTAACCAATTGAAGACGTGCAGTTCCATCAATATGAGTGATAGAAGGCAGCCTAGATTTGAATTCTTCACGTACATTGTTAATGGACAACATAAAATACTCTGGGTCCAATTTAGATGTAATGTCAGCGATTTCAAATATTCTCGGGCCAGCCTCTTCAGTTACTGCCGGGGCGAATGGGCGGAATGCTTCACGAAACTTTATGCTTTCATTAACTATCGCTTGCATATCGGGTATCAGAGGATTGGCAAGAATACTTCTTGCCCCAAGTGAGCGAGGTCCGAATTCTGAGCGACCATGAAACCAGCCGACGACTGACCCGCCAGCAATTAACTTAGCCACACGCTCACACAATTCATCTTCATCGGGTATATATTCATACTTGGTAGTAAATGACTCACCAATCGCGGACTCAATTGCCTCTCTATCATAGGACTTCCCTAGATATGGGCTCTCCATCGGCTCTCTTTGAAGGCCGCCAAGCTTAGAAAAGTTCCAGTAAAGCGCGGCACCCAAAGCTCCCCCGGCATCTCCCGCAGCCGGTTGAACATATAGCCTGCCAACGTTTAGATTTCTAATCCGACCATTAGCAAGCGAATTAAGCGCGACACCACCTGCCAAACAAACGTCATTTATATTTGTCTGCTTAGTTGCGCACTTAACAATGTGGAGAATTACCTCTTCTGTTACCTTTTGAGCGCTGGCTGCAATATTGGCGTAATGCTTGCTCTTCTTTAATATCTCTAAATCATTCCCACCGCCTCTCTCGAAAACAAAGGCCGACTCTGGCTCTCTGGGCGCACCAAGCAATTTAATAAGCTCCGATGTATACGGAATATTCACGGGAGAAAGAAATTCAAAATATTTTTGGTCTATTAAAAAAGTGCCATCGGTTTTTAGTTCAAACATATCACGCAATGTTTGATAAAACAGTGGATCACCATAGCCGGCCATACCCATAACTTTATACTCATCCTCATTGACCCTGAATCCCAAGAATGCAGTTAAGGCACTGTAAAACAAACCCAGTGAATGAGGAACATGATTACTTTTAAGACAACTAATTCCCTCTCTAGTTACTTTACTTATTGTTGCTGACTCATACTCGCCAACTCCATCTATAGTAATAACAGTGGCCTGCTCAAAAGGAGAACAATAAAAAGCCGATGCCGCATGGGCTTGATGGTGCTTAACTGATTTAATTTTACTTGTGGGGAGCCCTAAAAAATCGGCTAATCGCTGTTCAGGAAAAAATTTTCCTTTAGCCAACCAACTATCAATGGTTGGCCAAAGATAGGTTTTCCTCTTTCTCGCATCAAATAGTGACGCGTGAAGAATACGATCGAATCTAAGTAGAGTTTTCTCATAGAAAACAACATAGTCTAAATCATTGAAACTAATACCCGCAAAATCACAACAAAAGATGATGGCATTTTCAGGAAGACGAGAATCATTTTTTTTTCTTGTAAAGCGTTCTTCCGATGAAGCGGCAATCACCTTGCCGTCTTGGACAAGGGCTGCAGCTGCATCATGATAATCAAATGAGACGCCTAGTATGTTCATCAATTTTCTAGCTAAACATAGATCAAAGCAAAAAATTATTGGATACCTAATTTTGAATCAAGAATCTGCCATTACAGCTCATCCCAGCCAGGCCGAAAAAAGGCGGGACTTGTTTGTCATAATCCCACAACACATGGAAAGGCCCTAGCCAAGGCGTTTCATCAATTAACTCGCCGCCTACGCTGCCTGCTCCGGGGATAGCAAGACTGGCACTTATAACGTACTCTCCAGCTTCCATTGATAATTGAATGCCAAGCTCAAAAACAGCTTCCTGATTAGCAGACAACAAAGGAGGTGACACATTTAAGTTATACGAACCTGTGGAGGTTAGAATTTGGTCATATCGATTCTTTACTACAAGATGCACATGTACTTTTTCTATAGAAACCAACTTATACTGAACTCTAATCTTGATGAATGACCCCATCTGCGCAGAGGTAGCTGGCTTCCCATCCTCATCAAAAAAAGCTACAGAAATTATGTAAGCGGTTTTTCCAACTAGATATGTATCCCCACTAGTTTTAATAGCCCGCAATGGATCTGATATTTGTGATTTATGGGCAACTGCGTCAGCTAGATTTTCAGTTAATAGTTTTTCAGGTAGCCTATCATTGATTAAAATATTATCGTTAGATTGCAAGTAATGGCGAATAGCCCCCAGATTATCCCCATCGTAATCAATGCGTCCAATTCGTAAAAAAATCCCACGGTTGCAAACCTCCCTCACACTTGACATATCATGCGATACGAAAAGGAGCGTCACCCCTTTCGCGCGCAGTCCGCGTATATAACCGAGGCATTTTTGCTGGAAGAAGAAATCGCCTACGCTCAACGCCTCATCAATAATGAGAATATCCGGTTCACAAATTACCTGCACCGCAAAAGCCAGTCGCATCATCATGCCGCTTGAGTAGGTTATTACTGGGCGGTCTATAGCAGCACCAATCTCGGCAAACGCTTCAATTTCGCCAAACCGGCTCAATATGTCGTCTTTGCTCAGCCCCAGTAATAGGCCGTTCAAAACGACGTTATCTCTGCCAGAATACTCTGGATTGAAGCCACTACCTAGCTCCAACAAGGCGGATACGCGACCATTGACTTGGACACAGCCAGTAGTTGGGGCCAAAATGCCAGTCAAGATCTCCAGCAGGGTACTCTTGCCCCCGCCGTTTCGGCCGATGATGGCAACCGCTTCGCCGCGTTTGATTTCAAAATTAATATCTTTTAGCGCCCAGACCTCTTGCATGCCCTTGGTGTGTGCGGGCCAGACGGCGTGCAATAAACGCGAGCGTTGATTTTCAAAAACGCGGTAGCACTTGCTGACGTTGCTTACAGAAATGGCAAAATCACTCATGTTTACACCATGTCCGCAAAGCTAGGGCGTAGCCGCTTGAACAACACATAGGAAACCCAAGCGAAAAACGAGGCAAGGCCGAAGTAAACCGCCAAGCCCTTCATGGCCGGTATTTGCCCGTAGAACAACACCAAGCGAAACTGCTCGATAACAAACGTCAGCGGATTGAGCATGAGCAAGTTTTGTAGCAACGGTGGAGCCGCTTCAATGCTGTAAAAAATTGGGGTCAAAAACAGCAAGGTATGGTTCAGTATGCCGGTAAGCTGACTAATGTCCTTGACCACGACACCCACACAAGAGAGCAACCACCCAAGACCCAGAAGCACCGGCACAAAGCAGATCAATACCAGCGGGAAAATAAGTACTGCTGGCTTGAGTGCGCCAACTAGCAAAACGTATCCGATAAGCCATACGCCGATGGCTATAAGGGCGTGTATCAACGCTGTAGTCACAGTAATGACGGGCAAGAGCTCCAGCGGGAAGACAACTTTCGTCACGAAATTAGGGTTGACTGTGATGAGGGTGGTAGACTTGGTCAGAACCTCAGAAAACGCATTGAAGACAATCAGACCTGCAAACAACATGAGGGCGTATTCCCGCGTACTACCAGAGAAACCCCATCGCGCCTGAAGGATGACACCAAAAGCAATGGTGTATATCGCAAGCAGAAACAAAGGCTGCGCAAACGACCAAGCAAGGCCGCCAAAAGAGCTACGGTATTTTCCAGAGAACTCACGCTTGGCGAGTTCAAAAACTAGGCTACGGTGACGCCAGAGGGAAAGAAACAATTTGAAGCGCCTCAGTGATGTGCCCGTAGGCATCCTAAACAGTACGACTTCTTCTTAATCCCGGATACGCCACAGAAAATGGCTGAAACTAAGCAAGGCTTTAAAGGCAAGGCTACCACAACCTGACCGCTCGTTTCAGAATCAGAGTTGTCACTTGGAAATTGAGTTTTACCTAAGTGAATTTCGACTTTTTTGATGCGATTTTTCAGCTCACTTACTCCAGCAAAAACATCCCGCTGCAACCGCACATAAACTTAACTGTGGCGTTCAAATTCAGGGGGGGTTGGCAGCCCCTCCCCCTTAGAGGCTACTGACACCCTGCACAAACTTAGAAATAACTGAGAAAAGTATAACATTTTGCGATGCCTCTCAGCAATGGCAATGATTCAAACAGAAACGCAGAAAATCCCCAGCCTGTCCGACATGGTTGAATGTCGAGAAGGGCTGGGGCTAACGGGTTGGATGCGGACAAATCGATGTTGCGGGCATAAGCAAGATATCTCAGCTTGTCGTCTCGCGACTAGGCCGGGCAGCACCCGACCGCCACCATAGATCCACCGGCGCAACTCCTGCGCTGTCCCGACTCAATTCCGCTGGTTGACCCGCGCCGCCGCCGCATGCCAAACGGATGGGATGCTCAGCGCGAGCGTGTGACACCCTGCGCCGGGGTTTAATCAAAACGGCATCGGAGTGGAGCGCACGGCGCTCCCTCGGAACCTCAGCGAGCTTTGTTCGACTGAGAAACCACCGACCCGGCCAGTCCCTTGGTTTCATCGCTGTACTTTTCGCTCCGCAGAAGCTTGGATGCGAAGTCTTCCATTTCAGCCCCAGTCTGTTTGCCGTTGCCAGCTTGCGAAAGAGCCGACGCCGCTAATTTCTTGGCAGCTTGAGATGAGTCTTTGTCGCGCAGCACCTTCGCAGCAGTGGAAGCGACTTGGTTTGAGGTTTGTTTCTTGTTGCCTGCCATTTTTGATTCCCTTTCTAAAAGTATTGACTTTTTTATTTGGGGTTGATCTACTTACATTTCAAGTGGGTGCAATGGCCATGCGCCAGAGCAGTTGTACAACACAACCGTGCTGCCGGGAACCCTTGTAAATGCTGAATGTGAGCACTTGAACACTCAAGAGGCAAACGGAGAACAGAGAGGGAAAAACGACGGAAACAAGGTTTGTGGCAGGGGTGTTTGATGGGTGGCGCTCAAGAGCAGGACGCCTGGAACCCCGCCAACACTGGCGCTCCGGGCAAAAAAACCCAACCGATAAGAGTTGGGATTTCAAATTATGGTGGAGTCGGCGGGAATCGAACCCGCGTCCGCAAACACTCTACAACAAGTTCTACATACTTAGTCTAATTATTTGATTTAACCAGTGCAACGCGAATCGACACGCTTTGCATTAGCGATTCAC
>Ga0214921_10002266_pt1 | contig 31511 bp, 34 predicted proteins | sample LL1505_MetaG_FD_177992 | JGI IMG/M metagenome (GOLD analysis project Ga0214921, IMG submission 177992) | Freshwater microbial communities from Lake Lanier, Atlanta, Georgia, United States - LL-1505 | ecosystem: Environmental > Aquatic > Freshwater > Lake | place: USA: Georgia | collected... | reverse complement strand
TGGGCGACTTCGACTTCTTGGGCGACTTCGACTTCTTGGGCGACTTCGACTTCTTGGGCGACTTCGACTTCTTGGGCGACTTCGACTTCTTGGGCGACTTCGACTTCTTGGGCGACTTCGACTTCTTAGGCGACTTCGACTTCGAGCGAGACTTCTTAGCCGACTTCTTATGTGACTTCTTACCTGGTTTGTGGGCATGAACTTCGGTTCGGTATTTATATTCAACTTCTACTCCGTTACGAATAACCTTTTTGGGGTCAAGGACGCGCTTTACATGGTATACATACTCTTTATGCTTGCTGTCTTTTGACGTTTCTTGCAATTTAACAACTAACGCGCATTGCCCTTTCACTTTGGTGGTTCTGCAAATTTTTGTCGCAGCTTTACGAGCCGCGCCGCTTGCAGAAGATGACACAAATCGGCCGCCTTCATTTTCCTTACCTTTCTTCACACCGGAACTGGATTCAACACCCACGACAGTGAATGTACGTTTATTAGACATTTATTATTATCAAGAAAAAGAAAAATGATTAATGAATTAAATTTAATATTTCATTCATATATTTCTATCAAAACATGAAAACCATTAGCGAACTAATCGATTCTCATCGCCAGCCAATTTCAAGTCGCACTCGTTCACGACGTTCTATTCGAAAGATCGCACCCGAAGTCCAAGAATGGGTTTCCGTTACCGAGTTGAATCATTTTTGTCAAAACGATTTACTAGCCGACTGGTGTTCCGTGCTACGTTCCGAAAATGACGATAAGATTGTATGTGACGATGCCCTATCTTTTCTGTTTGAAAAAGGAAAGGAGTACGAAACAAATGTTATTCAACGCATTCGGCAACAAACAGGTCTCGAACTTCTCCCCCATTCGTCTCACGCTACTTCACGTCTTTACAATGATCGAGACGGAATCATTGATTGCAACCGCGTCGTGCAAAGTATGAAACGAGGTGACGCCATTATCTATAGCGCCTATCTACAAGACCCCACTCGCCGTCTTCGCGGAATTCCTGATCTTTTGGTCCGTAATGATCGCTTTCAAACATTATTCCCGGATTTTGAAAATCTGGGAACCATCCCAACCGGCAGTTCTCGTTTTGGCCCATACTACTATATTCCTGTTGAAATTAAATTCTCTACCATTCCATTAACAACTAACGGTCTGTCTGTCGCCAATGTCGACCGTGTTCCATTCTATAAAACGCAACTATACGCCTATTGCTCTCTTCTTCAAACCATCCAAGGCTGGCAACCGTCATGTGCGTTCCTAATTGGTAAACGCACTGTTCATAAAGAGTCTGTTTATGACAGTTTGTCTCGACCCGGTATGGTCGATTATACAAACCGCGATCTATCTTTTATTTCAACATTTCACAACGGAATGAATTGGCTCCGTCGAGTGAAAAAATTTGGCCCAGTATGGGAACTGGATGATGTCCAGTCCTTTCCCCTCAATATGAAATGTGTTGATCCAGTCCACCAAAAAGATAAAAAAGAGCTTGCATCTATGTCAGGTGAAATTACAGAAATATGGCAATGTGGCGTCGAACAACGAAAGAGGGCCCATGAAATGGGTATCTATTCATGGCGCGACCCGCGTCTTACCGCAGAAGTTATGGACATCCCATTGGCGTACAGGCAAAATGTAGACTCGATTTTGAAAGTTAATCGCGGCGAAATGGGTATGTATCACCCCAAACAATTAGTAAACAAGATTCAGGATGGGCCAGAAATGTTTGTCGATTTTGAAACATTGCATGATACGTTTGATATTCAACAACCCCTTGCCAATCCCGAATGCATTTTCCTAATTGGCGTATATTATAATAATAAATACACGCAATTCCGCGTAAATACCTTGAACGATGAACGGGATATGATTATGTCTTTTTATCAATTTTGGACAGATTGTGGGAAGCCGAGGTGCTGGTTTTGGTATGCCGAGACCGAATTGTGGAAACGGGCTCTTCAACGCCATTCGATCGTTCTTCCAGAGGATGTAAAATGGGTTGATTTGTACGATATCATGCGCCGCGAATCTTTTGTCGTAAAGGGATGCAAGTCATTTAAACTAAAACATTACATTTCATCGCTTTCAGCGTTATCTCTTATTCCCGTATCGGTGCCACCGGAAACATGCGGAAGTGGTTTAGAGGCGATGGTAATTGCATGGAAGTATTATAAAGAGCCGCGAACGGCAAAAATAGAAGAACAAATGAATGACGTTATTTCTTATAACCAATTCGATTGTAAGGCATTGTTTTATATCGTCAACTTTTTACGCGAACTCTAAATTTATATTTTTAATATAAATTTATATAAAATATAAAATGCCACACCTTACATTGCTTGTGATAAGTATAATCATTATTATTATATGTGTATGTATCTTATGGGTGTATAAACAAGAAGATTATACGTATTCGATACGTCCTTGTAAGGTTTCAGATATTGTCAAAACGTACAATGATGTAATATCCAAAACTTCAAACGCCGATACCGAAAGTATTGACAGTCAAACAGTTCTTGAATACAACAAAGCTTTGGATAATATCAAAGCACTTTATAGTAAAATACCAGAGTGTTCTTTATTTAATACGGATAATCTAGAGTATAACGTCGAGAAAGGCGCCTTTATTTGTTTATTAGATAAACCAGGGTCGGTATGCAAAGAGAAATTGTTACATACGCAGCATATCACGAAATCCGGTACATATTCTATACCCTATAATGTAACTTCTATGAAAATAACATTAGTTGGCGGTGGTGCGGGCCCGACATTCGTTTACAACGGTTTACCCGGATCTACGATTACCAAAACTGTTCCTGTCTATAATATCTCCACATTCACAGCAGTGATTGGTAAAGGCGGCGCGTGTAACGCAGATATCACGACTCTTAATCAACTTACTAATCTTTCTTTGGGCGGCGGCGATACGTCAATTACGATAGGAAAATATACAGAAACAGTTAAGGGTGGAAGTATGGTAAAAAAGGCAATTACGCCTGGTCAATTTCGAGAAAATTATAGTTCAGCCTACCGAACAGGTTATAACTACGGAGATGGTGGTAATTGCAATGGTTGTATTCCAGGTAAAGACGGTGGTATTATCGTTGATTATGTTTATGCTGATTATGTTCAAACCATTGGAAAAGATGGGTATGTTGATATGACTTTTGAAAGCCCTGTCGCAAATTTTCCTGTCCCAGTTGGAACTAAAAAAGTACGTATTTTAGCCGTTGGTGGTGGCGGTGGCGGATGGAAAGGAGGGGTTGTCAATTCTTTACCGCTACCAGCCGGATATCCAACATATGATGTAGGTTATATCGATGGAAATCCTAATCCTATTTATTATTCTAAAATTTTATACGGAGAAGGCGGCGGGGCTGGCGGTGGTTCCGGTGAACACATCGTAACAGAATTTGATATTGTTCCTTATCCGGCTGATCTTCTTGTTCAATATCCTAAACTCACATCAACTATTAGTATCAATTGGATCGGCGCGGGTGGAAATGGGGCAGATGGTTCAAATCCCGCTGGAAATGGCGGGAAGACATGGTATACGTTTAGTACTTACCGAAACACGCAGCAAATTTTTGTAGAAGGTGGAAATGCCGCAACAGGATTGATTACACCGGGTAAAGGAGGTATGAACTCTTTTGGTCTAGCTTCATATGATAGAACTTTTCAGGCATCTGGACCTGGTATGAACGGGACAACATTTGCTGCACGTGATCCCAATGGTGTTATTAAATATACCGTACCAAATACTCCCGCTCTGCAAAACTTTTTTCCACATCAAGGAACAAATGGCGGTTCAACATCTTTTAACGATTCGATGTTTAGACCAATCAATACAGTTGCCGATTCAACTTCCCCCAATACTGTATTTGGTCTCGTTAACGAGCCGGTTGATGATTACTTTGATCCGAATGGACTAGTACGTCTAAAAGACGCGAAACGCGGGTGTGGCGGGCGAGGTGGAGACGCCTACATTTATCTTAAAGATGGTAAAGATAAATTGGCCGACCTTTCTAAATTAACAGGAAGTCCTGGTGGTAGAGGCGGAGATGGATATGTCCGAGTTATTTTTTATTAGATTTAGTTCGTTTACGTGATAGAAACCGTTTGCATGCGGGTGATTTCTTTGCGACTTGTGCGTACGCAACCGCAATTGCCTGTTTGGGAGATTTGAAAAGGCCTTTTTTATACTCGCGCATATTAATGGCGATTTTGGATGATAACATATCGCGACATGTTTTCTTCATTTTATTTTATAATTTATAAAATAAATAAATGACGTGTCCAGAAAGTAATTGTTTTTTATGTAAAATGGATTCGGAATATAGTTTCGAGCCCTATCGTCCGCGGCCTCAATACAGAGACACTATTAAAACGAAGTTGATGTTTATTAATATCGCGATTGCCATCGTATTTATCTTATTTATGATTGTTACGCTTCGTAAATAAAATTGAATAAATATTTAACCATTAATATTAAATATATAATAAATATATAATGGAGGTATTAAAATGTTGTGAATATGAGTGGAAAGAACACAGTCCATTCCCATATGAAAAAATAAATGTCGATGAACTAAATATTATCGGTTTTTATCGTTTAACGCGAACCCAGAAAGTTGAACCAAAAATTGCACCTTGGGCGAATTTTAAGAACGATGTCAAGGCAGACTACTGTAAGAATGAGATTGATAATGATAAGATTGAAGAAGAAAAAATGAACCGAGATAAAGGGTTTTTTATTCTTTCCAATCGAAAAAACGTTGTAACATATCTCAAAAAGACCAAGTTTTGTAAACTGCTCATTGAACAAGGTCGGTGTAATCGCGAAGTCTGTAATTTTGCGCATACCGTAAAAGAGATCGTGTTCCCATTTTGCGCGTTCGGTAATGAATGTTCAAAGAAACAAGATTGCTCGTTCCGACACCCAAATGAGCCAATTGAAGCCTATAAGAATCGAATCCAATTTACTATTCCTCCCAATATTTTATAAGTTATATGTAAAAATATATAACTTTTCTAATAAATGACATGCGCATCTTGTCTGGCCATTCCTTTCATCTTGTTAGGTTTTGCAATTACGCCAAAAATGATAATCGCAGGCCTTCTACTCACCATCTTGTCGCTTTGCATCTATCTGCATTATAAAGAATATAGGAAATGTGATCAATGCAATTAATGTAATTAATGCAATTAAGTCGAACGCAACTTTGTCGCCGCGTTGGAACCAAGGACGACGACAATCGTTACAATCGGGTACCCAACTGCGAATGAAACGACTCCTACGGCTTTCGCCCAATCCGGAAGAGTATACCAGTATTTAATAAGGAGGTAAAGGCCGATCACCCATGATAGAATCATACACAGAAAAATAACAAAAAAGGCTGTGATACCCATTTCCATTAATGTTGTATTACTCATCGTGTCGGCATTCCCACTAAGATGGGAATGAATCATATCTTTATGCTCTTGATATTGCTGTGCTATTTTATACACATTATAGTCCATGTTTATGATAAGTATGTTTTTATTTCCAAATTTTATATCTCTAAAATTATAGAAATCTAAAATTTCTATAAAATAAAAATAAGAAAAATCTATAAAGTTGGAACAGAATCGATCGTCAACACCCACACATTTGCGTTCGTTGTGTGTGTGTTGAAAAAAATTTTACGGGAAAGATTGTAAATAACACGCAAAAATTACTGGAACCTGTATTCGTGACTTGAATCTACTAATTTATATAAATTTCATTTTTGATGAGATATTTTTAGTCATCAAAAATGAAATTTAACCTCAAAAAACGAAAATTAGTCGCGTGAAGCGAAATTAACCAAACAGTTGCGAATAAAAATCTCTAAATTTAACAAATATTTATATCTCATCCCTCTCATCTATCTTATACTAAACGAATCCGTAAAGTCGCCTTTCCATTCTTATGGATACCAAAACACACAATTTGATGACACTCGCCGTCTTTCAATTCCTGACAGATCGGCTCATCGTAATAAGTATCCGATAATGGAATCCACACGCGCTTATCTTTAATACGTAGGCAGATATTTCGCCCGTCATCATTCGCCTCGACAAACGCTTCCATAACACACGGTTTATATTTGAATTCATATGCCAAACTCATCAATGTCTCTCGTTGATGAAATGCACGAATGTCATTCATTCGTTTGTTTAACTCATCGATCTCTTCCCTTGACAATAGCGTTCCAAGGTTATGGTACATACACTGATTGTAAAAATCTGCAAAACGCCGAATCGGTGATGTCGCGTGTGTATAAGGCCTCGCTCCCATCGTTTCATGTGTTCCAAAATAGTCATATCGTGCAGGTTCGTCGGTTTCGTCTTGGACGCGTAAGAGAACGTCGGGCAGATTGATGGCCATGTACAAGTTGTATTGGATCATACACCATTCTACAATTTCGGTTGGTTCTTTTTTATTTGAAAGAGCTTCAAAAAGCTCGCGATCTGGATGGGTCTCAAAATTATCATAGGTCAGATTATCGACGATTTCGACATCACACGGGCCAAATGACGTACAACACAACTCTTCGTTTTTATAAGTGTAGAATAATGATAGACAAGGATATGTGTGACCCTTGGTTAAACTAAGTGTCTCGTGTGCAAGCGATGGAGGGAAAATAGGTTTAGTCCCATCATCCCAATATGCAGAGGAACCACGCAAACGAGCCCAAGTAAGCCATTCCGGCGAAAGACGCCTTGCCAGATCGGTGATATGAATCCCGAATGTAATTTCGTCCCCATCACGTGTAATCGAAAGAGCGTCATCTCGGTCAAGAGTAGAGGCCTGGTCGATTGTATACGCTTTGACAGGGTTAGAAGACGGTTTATAGTCTCGAACGGGTGGGTAAGATAATGGGTATTTATAATGAAGCCCGTAAACGCCGCGAAGAGCGTCTACTTCGGCTTTATAATCACCGGTTGGGCCAATCAGTTCCATCAATTCATGTGTATCGGGATGTACTTTTGCCCACATGTCTTTAAAGTGCGTCTTTTTTGAACGAACAGTAAACTCTTTGTTTGTATTGTATTCGATAAAAGGCAGACCATTACCTTGAACACGGCTTTTAGAAGTAAAACATAAGATGCCGTACATTATAAGATGATAAGAATGATATAAGAATATCGAGAATATTCAAGAATATTCAAATAAAAATCATTTTTTATATTTAATAAAAATGCAACCAACACGATCTGTAGTTAAACTCAAAACAAAACGATCTGTTGCGGTAAAACCAAAAACACAACGATCTATTACGAAACGGGCAACGAAATCAGTGAAGAAAGCAGTGATAGTAAAAAACATCGTAGATGATTGTAAAGGAGTGTGTGATCTCCAAGAAACCCAATTACGTAATTTGACCCAACAAACGATTCTCAGCTTAAAAGAGGATCATTCCAACCGCGTCCGTCATCTTCAAGAACAGATGGACGAACTTAGGCGTTTAGGTGATTCGACTGAAATTAAGAAAGAACTGTCTGTAGTCCAACAAGAACTAAAATCCGAGCGCGAGAATGTAGGTCGACAATTGAAGGAAGCCGTCGAGAATGCCAATCGTATTCATTCTGAGAATCTTGAAAAGATGAAATCAAGCCACGAGTCGGAATTGTCCAGATGGAAGGCAACACATGAAAAGTCGAAGAAAGAAATAGAAGATAAATTAGCATCTTCCATCAATGAATTAAAACAGTTAGAACAAACATTACAAGAATTTCGCAAAAGAGAAGAAAATTTGAAAGACGAAATCAGCGAATTGCGGGCAAAACATTCCGACGAAATCAAACTATTAAAATCTGAATTGGAAGAAGAAAAACAAGGCATGCTTAGAGTTCAAGAATTCATCAAAGAATATCGCGAAGAAATTAAACTACTAAAAGCTGAACTGGAAGAAGAAAAACAAGGCATGCTTAGAGTTCAGGAATTCATCAAAGAATATCGTGAAGAAATTCGAGATTTAACGAGTCGGCGTGATGAATTGCAAAAAGAACATTTAAAATGTAGAACGGTTGAAGACAAGCTTCGCGAAGAATTGTCCGGTATTCAAGAAAGAATGAAAAATGAATGTAAAGCTTCGAAAGAAGAAATGAAACGGCAATTTGAAGATGAAAAAGCTGTGTTGAATAAAACGATCGAAGAATTAAAAACCTTAAAATCTTCTTTATCGGCATCCGCCCAAACATCCGCCCCCGCCGTTGCAGTGGCTGATCGTCCATCATCCGTTACATCAAATGCTCAAAATACTCAAAATACTCAAAATGCTCAAAATGCTCAAAATGCTCAAAATGCTCAGGATCTTTTATCAGCGATCCAGGCTGGTATGAAATTGAAAAAAGTTGATACTCAACCATCGCCCAAGACACCAAGTCTTCTTTCATCGATCAAGGCTGGAACTAAATTGAAAAAAGTAGAACCACCGGTCGTAAAGAAGACGGAAACACAATCAGAATTAGCGAAAAGAATCGCGGGAATACGACAAGCTGTGGCGAATGAAGATGATGATGACAACGACGATTGGAAACTCCGCGCCCGTCGTTCACGTACGAAGAAAACAAAAAAATCAAAGAAATCAAAGAAAACAAAATCAAGAAAAAATAAAAAATCTATTCGAAAACATTAAAAAATTTTATTTATATAATAAAATTAAATGTCTCTAACCATTTATACAACACAAAGAGCAGTTGTAAATGAAGTTGGTATCAACAAAGATGATACCATCAAAACATTAAAACAGTTTATTGCCGAAGAGATGGCGAGATTTTTCCCAGAAGATCCTGACAACGTCGAATACCATCGTCTACGTGTATTTGATTATGATACGATGACCGAATTGGCCGATGATATACCTCTGGACGGTTTATCAACATTAGACGTCGTGAAAGGATTTGCGAAAATGGATCCTCGTCCTTTTACACAATTATTAGCGACAAAAGTGTCCAATCATGAACAATTAAGCCAATTGTTAAGTGAAACACAAGCTGTCATCGCGGGAGGAAGTGTATTATCCGCCTATGCCGGCTATAGAATGAATGATTTCGATATTTATGTGAACGCATCCAACGCACGACAATTGGTCGCAGGGATAAAAGATGTATTTACAAAATCTAAAGGTTTTGTTGCCGCGGGATTCATATTCGAGTTATTATTTGCACCTCCTTATGATGAGTCTTTTATGAGAAAAAACCATATTACTTCCATCATTCGCGCCAGTTTGCGTCACGCCGTTAATGGTTATGTCCAAATCGATATTATGATTATCCCTGATGATATACCAATAACAGATGTCGTAACAAATTTTGATTTGACCTTTTGCCAGATATGGTTCGACGGTGAGAATGTTTTATGCACGAATAAGCAGCATATTCTCGAAAAACACGGCAAATTGAACGATGACTATTTGCAAAGTTATGCCAGTGGAAATGAGTTTATCAAGAATCGAATTCGTAAATATATCTTTCGAGACTTTCAAATTGATTACAACGGTTGCATTCAACAAACATTGACAAGAAGAGATGTAATAGATTATAGACATAAATACAAGCAAAAGAAAGTCGTGAGTGATGAAGATTGGGTGGCGAAGAAATTGTACGTAAATCTTCTAAAGTTTATAGCAAGATCAGAAACGGAACGTCTTTTCCCGCAAATGTTTGCGAGATTGCAAGATGGAGGATGGAGAGCTGCTACACATGATCTTCAAAGAGAATCCAAAAAAATACTCCTTGACTTACATCTCACCTATGTTGTTTACTTTAAAGACTCATTCGCCGATTTTTTTAATTTACTACATAGAGCAATTGAAGAACACCCAGAACCTTTCCAGCCAGTGTTGGGCATGGAACCAATCATCCGTGATGAACATATTTTAGTCGAATTGATGCATCCGTATTTTTATGAACCTATTGTAACAGGCACATTTTATTCAAAGATACAAAATATTTTAGGTATTACACGGCCACGGCTCAATCAAATATTAGATCAAAATGACACATATTTCCCGAGACACTACAATAATCTTGTCCATACTCATCGAATAGAAAATCAATGGTGGGAGACACGATAAAATTTTAATATATAAATATTAATAAAATATTTATAAAATGAGCATTTGGAGTATTATCGAAACTTATCCCGATAAATCGTGGAATTGGAAAACACTAAGTCGCCGTAATGATATTCCAATCCATTTAATCGAAAGACATCTCGACTGGCCCTGGCACTGGGCCTCAATTAGTCATATTGCCCCCTGGAATGTTATCGCGACTCGCCCCGATTTGAAGTGGGACTGGGATATGGTAAGCATCAATCCGACCATTACACTTGAAATTGTAGACGCCAATCCCGATTGTCCATGGTGCTGGTCGCGTTTAAGCGCTAATAGTTCCGTCGCCACAATGAAGTCTGTGTTATCATCATACAACAGACCATGGGATTGGACAGCATTCAGCATGAATGAGTCGGTTACGTGGGCTGATATCACGGCTCACCCCACTCTGCCTTGGTGCTGGGATGGAATAAGTCTTAATCCCAATGTCACGCCTTACATCGTCGCTAATCATATGGACAAGGACTGGTCGTGGGAATTGCTGAGTGGGAAGCGGTAAGAGGTAGTAAGAGGTGGTAAGAGATAACATATAAAATAGAATATAAAAAGAGAGGGGTAATATAAAAATGTCATATTCCCGCGGTTATCTTAATAACAGCGAAGAGCCAATGCTATCAGCACGAGAAGGCAAATCATTAAAAGAGCACGTTGAACTTCTCCATCTTGTTACCGTGCGCAATTTGGAAACCGTTGAAACATTGAATAAAAAAGTGAAGGCGCTAGAAGAGGCGTTGGCAGAAAAGGACGAGACCGAAAGTGAAAGCGACGATGATGATAATAAGGATAAGAATAACAAAATCGAAAAGATTGACACTAAAAAATTTAGCACTTACCTTTTACGAGCTTCGGCTGTGTCAGCCTTTGTGATCGGTCTAGGAGTATATTTCACAAGACAAAAGTAATTATATTATATTCTTATAATTTAATAAGAATATTTATGGCCACGTCGAGAATCGAACTCGAGACCTCTTCTTTACAAGAGAAGCGCTCTACCAACTGAGCTACACAGCCATATTTTATGTTTATGTGTATTCTTTTAAATTTAAATTATATTTGAAACACTCTGATCGAATTCTGGCGTAGATCTGTTACATATAAACTTGAATGCGAATATTATAGGCATCTGCTACAAAAAGTTCTTCGCCGTTAGGTGAAATACATACGCCGTATGGCGAATAGAATCGACTCATTTTATAATAAGGAATAATAAAATGATAAAATATTTAGATAAATGAGCGTATCATGATTATATTGTCTTCTTTACCCAAGTTTATCGATTATTTATCTAACCTTATGATTTTACATCATTTAACAACATTTAATAAGATTTATTGTTAAATTGTTAAATCATGTGTATTATACTAGTTTTAGATATTAGTATCTAATAAATTTTTATATTATGATAAATTTATTAGATAAAAATTTTAGTTTAACAATTTAACAATAAATCTTATTAAATGTTGTTAAATTATTTTGTCTTTAATTCATATCTTTTCCTTAGTTCTCGTAATTGGTATAGTGATAGATGATGTTTATCCATCAAAACAGAGAACTTCATTCCATCTCTACAGTCCTTCTTAAATGTTTCTAAATCAAAAGATTGGTCTGGCTCATCCGGCAATTGATGAGGGTTAAGTAATTGTCTAAATATGGTTGTTTTGGGACGTTTTTTAAATTCACCGCTGTTTTCGCTAACATAAGGCTTTTTTTTCAATTCATATTCTTTTGTTATTTGTCTATATTTATAGTCTGTAATGTTATACTTTTTTAAAATTTGTTTTAGAGTCAGTGTGTTTCCTTCTATATCACGTATAATGTTCTCCAAATCGTTTGCGTTCATTTATTATAATATGTATAATGATCTTTATATAATTTATTTAACTTTTTAATAAAAAACTTTTTTATCGAAACTTTTTTATAAAAAGTTTTTATCTTACATATAATAAATGTCATTTGAATGTAGTATATGTAACAAACTATTTTCCAGTAAACAGAGGCTTGAGTATCACACAAAACGTGTGTGTAATCAAAAAGAAGAATTGAATTGTATGATATGCAATAAAGTCTTTACAACAAAGCAAAATTTGGAATACCATATTACTAACAAAGTATGTAGATTGGCTGATGATACAACTTCAAAAATGTTTGAGATGTTTGATATGATAAAAGCGTTACAAAAACGTGTATCTATATTAGAACAAGACAATAAAGAATTAAAGGATCGTTTGGACACAAAGATTGTGTCAAGTGACGATGAAGATTCTTACAAAAGGCTTTGTGCCTTTCATATCAAGACACTTTCTACATCCAACGGGGGTAAGAAGATTATCTTCCAAGACGACGAATGTCGTTATGCGACAGTTCGTTTATCTAAAAGTGTATCTACACTTACGATTTGGGCATCAATAGACTGTTTTGATTACTACCATCCGTTAATAGACCAGGATATCGATCATTTGCAGCGTATTTTTAAACATTTTAGTATAACTCATATGGACAAAATTAATGTAAACAAAAGTATATATTCTAAATGTATTTTACAATTTGGGCGAAATTTAAAGAATGACGAATCTCGAGTATCGACAGAACTTACAAACAGAACCACAGAACGATGTATTGATATAACTAGTTCGACTGATAAGTATTTTGTGAAAAATAATGATGTTGAGTATTTTATCGGAACAGATCTTAAACGAGGGTCGATGGAGTCGTACAAATACATATACAAAAACAAGGGTGAAAGCGAGTTGTTGGAACAAGCGCCTCAACGATTTCTTGATTTATGGGAATATTCAAAACACAAAGTAATAGAATATTTTACGACTAATGTGTAATTTCCATAGATTTTATATATTTAATATAAAATTTTAAAATCCCAAATCGGCCTCCAAATCGTCGCCAAGGTATTTCATGAAACTCTCGTCCGTCTCTGGAAGACCGCTCTTTTTACGCGCATCTTTGTAACGCGTCATGTACTCAGCCCTGCATTCTGGATGGTCAGCGTCCATCTTCACCAACTCTTCACGAGCCTTGATAATGTTCGCCTTCATCTCATTCATTTTCTTTAAGGTCTCCAAGTACGTCCACGAGAGCTGCGCCTTCTTGACACGAAGCTCGGTATAGGTGTCAATCGGGTCGATTTCTTCTGGCTTCTTTGCGACATCGCTGAGAAGTTCCTTCTCCTTCTCTTCGATTTCTTTAATGGTTTGACGCTCGGCATCACGTTTCTGGCGAATTTGAGCCGATGTTTCTTCCGTGACCTTCTTTTTAATATCAATCTCAACGGTATCGCTGATATACTTGTTTGAAGCCGCAAGGGGGAACGGGCGACCTACGTAGGTATGGTAGATACTGTGATAACTATCGACGTTGCGGACCAAATACTCCGCGCGAAGCATCGCCTCATCTTCTGTCGCGAAGGTTCCGCGAACTTTTAACATACCAAATACACCGTCTTTGTCAGGTGTCGCCCCACGTGAAGGAACAAACGATACAAGAGAGTAAATCTGTCCGTGAACAACGGGATCTGCATAAAATTTTTCAACTTTTGGAAACCGGCGAGTAAAGACATTGACATTATTTTCGGCCATGGCTTGTTTTACGTCCGCTTCAGTTAGCGTTACTCCAAGATTATAGGAGACATTTTCGGGGTTAGGAACCCGGTCGGCAGGAGATGTTAAACTACTTTGAGTGGGAGTGGACATATTTTATAGTATATTTTTTTCTTTAATATGTTTTATAATGTAATGTTTATAAAATCTTATATATAATAAATGAAACGTCTATCTCCTTGCCCCAAAGGGCAAGAAAGAAACAAGGAAACAAGAAGATGTCGGAAAAGTTGTGTACCTCCGCAAGTGCGTGACGAAACAACCGGAAAATGTCGTAATGAGAAAAAGGAAAAGACCGAAAAAGTCGAAAAGGCCAAAAAGGCCAAAAAATCTTTTAAAAAGAGCGTCAAAAAAGATAAAAAGGCGAAAAAAGCCTGGTTACCGAAACGGTATAAACCATCTCGTGACAAGGATCACGAAAATGATTCGTGTATCACATCCAGTAAGATGAAACTTGCACCCCACCAAACTCGTGTTGTTTCATTTCTACAACAAGAACATGCAAGAGGTCTTCTCGTCGTTCACGGTGTAGGCACAGGTAAAACCCTAACAGCAGTTACCGCAAGTCAGTGTTTCTTACAACAAGATCCGGCTCATCGTGTAATCGTTGTCACGCCTACTAGTCTCCAACAAAACTTTGTAAAGGAATTAAAAACCTACGGCACATCGCTCACCGACCGTTATACCATGTACACCATCCAAGGATTTAGCTCGGCGGTCAAAAAGAACAAGAAGGTTTCTTGCGATAATACCTTATTGATTTTAGACGAAGCCCACAACATTCGTTCGGAAGTAGAAGATGACTGTGACAAAGTTGGAGTATATGCCCGAAATTTGATTGAATGCGCCAAACGTTGTAAAAAGGTGCTACTTCTAACGGCGACACCGATTATCAACCGTCCATGCGAAATTGTGAACCTGATTGGTATGATCGACGGAGAGGAGCCAATTCGAGCCAAAGACTTGGTTCATATGACAGATGACGATTTTCGTCATTATGTTGGTTGCAAAATAAGTATGTATTCCCGTGACACGAAAAAACATGATCCCGACTACCCATCTTCGACGAATCATGATATCTTTCTTACGATGAATCCTTCTTACGCACGTGAATACAAAAAGATCGAGGATAGCGGTGAACCTAAAATCCGGACGTTTTACAATGGAGCCAGACGTGCCAGCAATGCATTAGAAGGAACTAAATCCAAAAAGATTGAATGGATTATGGATCATATGGACGAAAGCAAATCGGACGAAAAATATGTTATTTTCAGTCATTTCTTGGGAGCCGGTTTAGACTTGTTAAAGACACGTCTCAAACAGCAAAACATTCCCTTTTTGCACATCACGGGTGATGTTACAATGAAGACACGTGCCGAAGCTGTAGCGAGATACAACAAAGGTGATATCAAAGTTCTTCTTATCAGTAAAGCAGGTGGCGAAGGGCTTGATTTAAAGAACACGAAAAATATGATTGTTATGGAACCGGCGTGGAACGAATCGACCCATATGCAAGTTATTGGGCGCGCCGTTCGAAAAGGAAGCCACGCCAGCTTGCCGGAATCGAAGCGACATGTTGACATTTACCGGTTGTTTCATATTAAACCAGACGAGCGCTCGTTTTACGAACAGGCGGCAACCGAATTATGGGACGAACATCCTATTCCTGGACAAAAATTATCGGTAGATTTGTACTTACGCAACGTTGCGTATAATAAACAAGAAGAAATTGATGAATTCTTAGAAAAAATTAGAAAATTATCTATTGAAAAGAATAAATGTTAATTATATTTGTATTTTGAATTTTATTTTGAATTCAAAATTTATTTTTTACTTTTTATGTATTTGTTATAAACCAATAGAGCGAGAGCTGCACCTGCTACTTGGGCAGCGATATAACCCATCATTTCGGGCATAGGCATTGTTCCGTTTATGGCCATCATGACGGAGACGGCAGGGTTGTAGTGAGCTCCCGAAACCGATGCGCCGAATAAAATCACAGCCGCTAAGGCAATCGCAATTGGGATGGGTTCGGGGTGACTTAAAATAACGCTAAGAAAGATAAATGTTCCAACGAACTCTACCGCGTATTTCATCATTTATTATATAAAAATTACTATTTTGCAAAAATCTATTTTTATAGATTTCGTAGTAATTTTTCTTCTTTTTTTCCAGACCCCTTGACAACTTCTTCATCCAATCCCGAGTAGATGTCAATGTCAATTTTGTATTTACCTTTTGTAAAAGAGATACCTTTAATTTCCACGATTTCACCGTTTTGATAAACAACGTCCGTATTTTTGATAGATTTGAGCATTAACCCCAAATTAATAGTATGATATAGACATCTTATCTGCGAATCGCGTAATTCATACTCTTTTTTCTGTTTTATTAAATAATTTTGGAATAAAATATCACGTACACTTTTTTTCTTGATATCGTTCCATTCTGTCTGCCTGAGAACATGAAAATGTCGTTCCAATTCCTCAAACTCATGAATTAAGATTTTTCGATCGTTTTTACTCATAATATTGAGTTTTTCTTTTAGAAGTTTCGAAATATCACCATAAATCCGCTGAGGTTCTTTATCCATAAATTTATAGATAAATTCCTTCCCTTTGACGTTGCAGCATAAAAACCCTTTGTTAAGATAGGAGCCTTGATAACAGTTACCATAAGATAGTTCTTCGAATGTCTCTTTCCAAAATTCGTCTTCAACAAACGGTAGGCATTTTAAAAAAATAGGGTAAATCACATCGCGGCGTAAAGGAGGCATACATATATTTATATATTACGAAAAGTCTTTATACAATGAATTTAAATTGTGAGTTCACGGAAAATGTTTTGGATGTTATTTTCATCGCCTGTTTTTGATTCCAATACCAAAACTTTCTCCAAACGGTCGCTTATATCGGTTATTTTTTCTTGTTCTTTTTCCTTTTCTTGAAGTTTTTTCTCACGTGTTAAATATGATATAAGCTGGCGCATAAAAATGTGTTTTCGCTCCTTTCGATATCGACGACGATTACGACGACTCATTTGGATATTTAGAATTAAATATAAAGGGCGGGTTGAAATTCAATTTTATGAATATATAAAAATGTTTTGAACATCTTTATCTTTATTTTATTATCAAAACTTTATGCCGCTCAAAATGGTCAATATCGCTTCACATATCCATTTTTTGAAATGGAACATTTTTCGACTAGCGTCATTGCCCATTACAAGATTTACCTATCCTGAGATTTTCGAGTATTACAGCGCAATTTATATGTCAAACCGTCACCATACCAGATTTAATGTATGGAAGCATATTGATATGAATAAAAAGAAAAAAGAAGGTTTCCCTGTTATGGATATGGGAATTGATGTATCCGATCCTAATTTTAAACATATTGTTCAGTCCAAATATTACAGAGCCAATAACACGATCACGTATGGCAAACTAGCAACGTTTCTTTCTACGCCAATGCTTGTAGGAAAGTCTGTAAAGATGACGTTGATTCGAACCGAACATTCTTTAATTGATCGTAATATTGAATGTATCATCATACGCGGTGATTTGGAAGATGTTGTTGTTGACAACAAGCAATTTTTACAAGACGTAGACTTAATCAAAGAACAAATCAAAAAAAGTTTGTAATTTTATATCTATATTTAGACATAAAATACATAAAATTTTGTTTTTGTTTCATCCTTGTTTCATCCTTGTTTCACCCCATCTTATTTCATCCCATTGAAAACAAATGCCCATCTACCATTCTCTTCCGGTTTGTACGATACAAATCGCGCGCCATGAGATTCGCATAAACTCTTCAAACGTCTGCTATAATGTTCAATCGCGGTATCAATACCTTCGATAATATCTCGTTTGACTTGTTCATCTCTTGGGAAACAATTTTGAAGTTCAACATATGCTTCACGATTCAATTTTGTATTAAATGACGGGGGAGTCATTTCTGGATAAAAATCAACGGCGCTTTCGGAAAAACAAACCGCTTCGTGTATATCAACACATCGAAGATCGGTTTTACCTCGAAAAAAAACACGCGAACCGGTTGGTTTATGGACAATCTCAAAATCGCTTACAGAAGCTAATTGCGAAGGATTCATCATTCTCAATTCGTATAAGGACGGCTTTGTAATAAGATCGGCATTGTTACATCGAGGCAATAGCCTCTTAAATTCTTCTTGCACTCGCGTAGGCGGATTATTATCGTAATAAACCATTTGTCGCGGAACACGCCATATACGCCCATCAGATAGTTCCGTCTGAATAATCGTATTGTTTGGATCATCTTCTGTCACAATTCCGTACTCATCTTTAACACGCACAAATGTAAACACGGAAAGTTCGTCGTCCATAGGTTCAATTTCGATTATCTCAATGTTTCGCGGATGCAATTTTCTGGCTGTATACGGCCATGTAGTATACGTCTGTTGTACTTTGCGTCGTAGATGTTCGTCATTTCCCATCATACAACGTTCTTGTCCAGAGCCTTGAAAAATAAATGGGAACTCGTTTTGTTGAGCCATATCTAAATATATTTAAATATTCTTAAATATTCCAAAGAAAGGTCATGACCCAATCAATTTTATTGAGTATAATACGAATCTATTCCAAAAAAATTTTCGTAAATTTTAAGCGTTTTAGTAATAAATGGACTTTTTACAAACAGGCGACATTATTTTATTTCAAGGTCGTTCTTTTCTATCTTATCTTCTGGAATATTTCGGCAGAAGTCCGTACAGCCACGTAGGTATGATCATACGAAATCCGTCCTTTCTTAATCCCGAGTTGGAGGACGGTATTTATCTACTAGAGTCTGGATGGAATCCAATTCCCGATGTCGAAACCGGTAAGACAAAAATCGGCGTCCAACTTCATTTTTTGGAAGATATCCTAAAAGAATGTCCGTTGAATACCGTATACGTTCGTAAAGTTGAATGCCAACGTGATCACACATTTTATGAAATGTTACAAAACATCCACCAAACCGTTCAAAACCAGCCCTACGACCTTAACCCGTGGGACTGGCTGATGGGGTTATACTCCATGGAACACTCGTTACCACTTGAACCTTCTTATCAACGAACCGATCGTTTTTGGTGTTCGGCTTTACTTGCCTACATCTTTGATAGGCTTCAATTGATACAACCAGTTAATTGGACCCTTATCGCACCGCGAGAGTTTGGAGATCGTGGGACGTTACTATCCTTTCGCTGTAACGTAGCGAAAGAAATTTTGCTTAAATAAAAATGAAAATTGAAAGTTGTATTCTTGTAAGAAAATGTTACTAAGAATATAAGAATCATGTCTTACCCTTGGATGGAAAGTCATCTCTGCCTCAATTGCGGAACCGGGTTTCTCGTAAGTTCGTGCGAGAACTTTGTAGAAGAAACGTGTGTATGCAAAGGTTGTGACACGTCACACTGTTGCCGTGAATGTGGTTCCTATAATACACGCCCGAAAACAAAGCAAGAGAAAATAGACGAATTGGAGGAGATGAAGGGAAATATGGGGAAGATGTTTATCCATCCCGAGCGCGCTTTCTACCAGTGCGGCGACTGTGGTCTTAAATTCACGCAAAGACAGTGCGCATCACACGTTAACAGTGGAACAACATGCGACGAGGAATGTTTGTGCAGTGGTAGAGGAGAAAAGGACTGCGTCCATCATTGTCCCACGTGCCTTACGCTCAACTCGAGATACGCCGGTTCGGTTTTCAAGCGCTGAAAATAAAATAAAAATGAAAAAAATATCTTTATACATTATATATAAGTAAAAATGTTAGTCGCTTTGACACGTTTCAATCTTAGAATGAAAGAACAGATAGAACGCAGCGATGCGTTATACAGAATTCTCACACAATACTATAAAGAATATCAGGCATTGTGCAAAACCAATCCAACCCAAAAACAAATCGACGACTTCTTGAAAAGGAGGCAAGATGCGATTTCTCCATATCTTGAAAAATGATTTAAAGATGTAGATATACATATAAGCAAGGATGGCCGAGTGGTTAAGGCGGGCGACTTAAGATCGCCTGATTGATTTCGCGTGGGTTCGAACCCCACTCCTTGCACCAACGCGTACATCGTATAATGGTCATTATTACTCCCTTCCAAGGAGTAGAACCGGGTTCGATTCCCGGTGTACGCATTTTGCAAACCGTTTGCGTTTTTCATAGCGAAAAACGCAAGGATGGCCGAGCGGCTAAGGCGGTTGTCTCAAGATCAACTGATTCCCATCTCGTGGGTTCGAATCCCACTCCTTGTATTATCGCGTACATCGTATAATGGTCATTATTACTCCCTTCCAAGGAGTAGAACCGGGTTCGATTCCCGGTGTACGCATTGTTTAATTGTGTTTATGTTTAATTATGTTAAGAAACACGGATGGCCGAGTGGTTAAGGCAGGTGACCTCAGATCATACGAACGTAGGTTCGATTCCTACTCCGTGTAATTACGTTTTCATTGCGAAAACGTAACTTTAAGATCATTGTATCACGTAGTTTCGATCACTCACCTTGTATTTTTATAGAAAATTCTATAAAATTTTTTTTTAATATAAAACATGCCGCCATCGAAAGTAACATATATCGAAGATTTACCGGAACTCGATGATATTTTTGATAAACAGCAAAGTATGCAAGGGTTCCCTCCTCGTATGAACCCAGAATTTTCCAAACAGATGAGCGACGAAATTTCGGAAAGAGACCGAACAATGCGCCCACTACAAGGAAAAATTAGACAGTCATCTGATTTTCGCACAGCAATCGCTGGTGGAATGGCCGGGATGCACGGAATGCAAGGAATGGGAGCACAGGGAATGCACGGAATGCAAGGAATGCAAGGAATGCAAAGAGGTATACCCAGTATGTCATCTAGTATGATCGTACCCCATTCACACCATAACCATCCACATCGTCAAGAAAATGACTATTTATTAATTGAGCCAAATGATGATAATGACGAATATCAATTGGGTCCTCGTGCTCAACAACGCTCTCACCAAGCTCAACACTCACCACAACCCGCAAATCGTGAAATTTCATGTATTGAAATTGCCAAACACATTAAATCCTGCCCTATTTGTTCCAAATTTTATGATACCGATAAGTCGTTATATATCATCGTCATCCTCATTCTTCTCATCTTTTGCATTCTCCTTCTTAAAAAAATTCTATTTGTTAAAGAATAATTTTATTCTTGTTTTTTCGGCTCATCATTATTAATAGAAGACATTCGAGTGTACATCACTAATGTCACCAATCCAGCAAACGCGATTGCGTAATAAGTATATGATACATAGTTGGTTGGTATCACCCGCTCTACTAAGTTATTTCCCGATGGAACAAATCCCCAATTTACGGAACCCAAAACAGTAATCAATAGCATCAACGTAAAAATAAACTTTGATACATTCATTTTATTTATATATAAATAAAATGAGTAAATTATTATTAACCTTTTTAACATTTCAAACCCAATTGCGAATGTATCATTGGAGCACCAAAAAGTACAATCGTCATATCGAATCTGGAAATCTATACGAGAAAATCGACACCCTGATCGACCAATTTATGGAAACGCTGCAAGGAAAATTGGGCCCCGTTACGTATAAAAAAGCCATGCTTAAATTGCGATCAACCAGTGACAGCGCAATCATCGGCGATATGAATAGGTTTAAAGTATTTTTATCGAGAGACATCGAACTATATCTCAATCGATTTTCTCATATGAATAATGACTTACAAAATATTCGTGACGAGATGTTGGGCGCCGTTAATCGCTCTCTTTACCTTTTTACGTTACATTAAAATACATTAAAATACATTAAATTTTTTGAAATTGTGAAAACTCCTTATAAAAATCCTTAATAACACCCCCAGCCTTTTTGTACACCTTCTTCCTCTCCCCAAAATGTTTCTTCAAACTCGGGTGAGGATCGACTATATCAAACACAATCGGTTTCACCTCTTCCGTACGCATCACACGTGCCAAATACTGAATAAAGTACTCTTCGACATCAGACGCAATCATTAATGCATCCAACTTATCAAACGAAAACCCGCACCCCGTCTTTTGGACACTCGACACAATGATACGAGAGTTTTCATCATAGTCATTCACATCTTCTGTCATGACACTCACCTGTTCCTTCTCCTCTTCCAATCGCGCCGCAATCCACTTTGCCTGTTCAACACGTTTACACAATACCAAGAAATGACGATCTTTGAAATGAAGAATAATATCCACCATCAAACGATTTCGCACGTGATTCATACACTGTGATGTGATCATCGCACTCCATTGCGTCTTACTATCCTCTTCATATTCAATCGATGTATCGATTCGATAGACAAGATGAGGGTGGTATAATTCGCGCACTATTTTCGTATCCGTCCCAAAATAAAAATCGAGTAGACCGTCCAACCCATCCGGGCGAGTCGGCGTAGCCGACAATCCAATCATGTATCTCGGTGTCACATAATGTAAACATTCTGATAAGCTTTCCGCCATAATTGCGTGAATTTCGTCGATAATCACCAACCCAACCCCCTGAAAAGCCTCTTCGCCAATCTTTTTCACGTTTTGGGCATTCACCAAAAGAAAATCATTTTCAAGTGTAGCCTTCATCTTTTCCGGATTCTTCTCTGTTTTCACGAAGCCAATTCGAGGGTTGTGGATGAAACGCGCGATGGCTTTTTTCCATTGCTCAATCAATACTAGGCGGTGACATACAATAAGAGTCTTCAAGCCGATTTTGGTTGCCAGGTAGATAGATAACGCGGTCTTACCTGCGCCTGGATAAAGAGAGATTAGAGAACAGCCTTTCTTATTCAAGTATGAAATACACTCATCTTTGATTTCGTTTTGGACGGAACGAAGAGTCGATGTAAACTTGGTGTCGGGTGATAGAGGAGTAAGCGAAGATCGTTCAGGGCGTGATACGGGAAGATTTTCTAACGCCCATCGAAATGGGATATAGGCTTGTCGTCCATCTTCGCTCATATAATAAGGGCGGATGAGTGTCTCTTTTTTACGACCTGGAAATGGTTGTGCAAACGAATTGCTTTCTATCTTTTTCACAAACACTTCGTTGATTACTTTCTCTTCATTTTCAACGGAAAGCTGCGCAGTTGTAACAATAATGGACATTTTATATAAATTATATATTATGAATGTTTTATGAATGTTTTTTCATTTTTGAATTAATATATTTTTATATTAATTTAATGTGACTTCTTATGCGACTTCTTGTGTGACTTCTTGTGTGACTTCTTAGCCGACTTCTTGTGTGACTTCTTAGCCGACTTCTTAGCCGACTTCTTAGCCGACTTCTTAGCCGACTTCTTGTGCGACTTCTTGTGTGACTTCTTAGCCGACTTCTTAGCCGACTTCTTAGCCGACTTCTTAGCCGACTTCGACTTCTTAAATTTCATTGTTTTCTTTATGCTCTTAACATCTGCCGCAACGTCATTCATAACGTTTGTAATTGCACCCTTGTGCTTTTTCCATAACGATGATAACGTTCCCATCGCATTTTTTGCTTTATTTGAAATATCGGTCATCTTTATTATAAATAAAATTTTATAAAAAATTTTATTATTATTGGTCGATACGATCATTGAACTATCGCTGAACCACCACTACACCACCGCCACCGCCATCTTTTCCGGCGATAAAAAACTTATAGATAAGAAACAACACACCAAGAGCAATAACGGCACCTATGATTTTGTTTGTGCTACCGGCAGCAATAGCTGATGTAACAGGTTCGTTACCAGCTTTAATCGCGCCTTCGATACCGCTATTCAAGGCTTTCTGTAAATCGTCGACACCAGCTACCTTATTCGCAACCGATTGGGTATTAGCAGTATCCGATAAGAAACTGGTCGCGGCTGACAAGCCGTTTGTAACCGCCTGGTTCATCACGGCATTGGCAATAACAGTTGCCACAAAATTCTGGTCAAAGGTAACATTTTCTAATGTTAATTTACCTGGACATGTAATAAGAACTGCACCGCTTTGACTCACATTAAGTGAAGTATTATTTGCAATATTACTAATTGACGATGATGCAGAAGCTGAATTTTTCTCAGTTGCAGTTGATGCAGCCTGTTTTACATTTGGATCCAAAACGCTTGTTCCAAATGTATTGGCAAGGGCCTGTGTCGTAACGTCCTTAGACACGGATTGTGCAAGATTCGTGAGAGATGCCTGTGCCGCTGTTGATAATTGTACGCTCAATTTCATACTGACACTTCCGGTTTGTTTTACTTTTACGTTCTTCAAGCTAAGATCACGGCTATATGCTTCCTCGGAACGAGTGTTAGCAGCGTCGGCCAATGCCAATACTTTACCTTGGAAATCGGAAAGAATTTGTAATGACGCGGGATCGGCTTTTGCGAGGATTGCTCCTTGGATAAGTTGAGCATACGTAGTACGTAGTTTTAACATATTATCAGAGTTTTTAGACTGTAGAGCAGCAAGTGCGTCATTTTCCTTTTCCGTTCGTGGCATTGTGCTAATATTAACAGACATCGATAACGTCGCGCTTGCCGTTGTTGATTGGGAAACGTTGTTGATAACACACTGCATCTGCGACTCTTTCATTAAAATGTTCGTCGCGTTCGTAAGAGATGAGCCACAGCCGGATTGGGCATTTTTTTGTTTTTGGGCAGACTCGCTGTGCTGACCACCTGCTGTAAAAGAAGCGTCTGCTACCCATGTTGATACTTGGGCGCTCGTGCTAAAAGACGTCGAATTCGATGACGCTTCATTTTCTGATGATTTTGAGCATACTTGATCAGAACCTGTCGCCTTCGCTAACGTGTCTGCCTTGGTAAAAATATCAGAGGCTTTTAATTCAGGCGGTGATTGACAAGTTTGTGGAAGTTCAACGAAGTTGGACGCGATTGCCTTCTTGAATTCGGCTTTGTCGGCGGCCGTTTGCATAGCCGGTAATGGATAAACTGGCTTGCTTGGATCTAATTTATCGGGTGTAAACGTAACCGCGTCTGCCGATGGCTTTGGCGTTTCTGCATACCCTTCATACGACGAAACTGGCGCGTAATGGTGAAAAAACGGAGTTTCGCTATACATTTTTATATATTAAATTATAAAAATATTTTTTTTTATTTTGATATTACCGCTTTTATTACCGCTTTTTTAGATAAATAGAAATATAACCCAACACCAACCAGTGCGGCCGCCGCACCCGCGTATAACATTGTGTTTGAGCCTGTTGCCGGTGTATCAACCGCAGGCATAGAACCAGCCGCAGATGATGATGATGATGCCGATGATGATGGAGATGGAGTTGTTGGAGCCGGTGTAGTGGGCGCGGGCGTAGTTGGCGCAGGTGTAGTTGGTGCGGGAGTAGTGGGTGCGGGAGTAGGACATGCGCCAAGATTGCATGGTATATTTTGTAATGTTGCCCCGCATTTTTGTCCACCATATGCAGCCGGTACTAATATTGACCGTGTTTGTTGCTGTATTCCATCACCGCATGTTGTAGAGCATGTCCCCTCATTTTTCCATTCGCTCATAATACAGTCTATAGGTTTCGGCGTACATTTTTGCGTTCTTATAATACGCGTACCGTTTGCATTTGACCCATTCGCGTCTTTGTCACAAGCAGGTCCACCCATTGCTTGTTGTAAAATGGTCTGTGTGGCAGTTTGCGTACCTGTAATGCCATCTGCATTTCCAACACATTCTACTTTTGACCAGTCAATGCTTGCGGGGCTATACTTACAATCAATTGGTTGAACACCGCATAATTGGGTGGTTGAACTATTTTCAATTTTAGTATTTCCGGCCGACGTTACATTACTGGTACAATTATAAATATTTAAGCTTGTTGGACAATCTGCGCTCTTACTCTTTTGAAAATGAGAATCATACACAAAACCTCCGTTTAACTTGCCAGTTGAATCAGTTGAATACAAAAATGAATCGTTCTTTCCAGTACTACATGATGCTCTCAATTTAGGACTTGAATTTGTTCCGGCACAATCACATGTTGCGCTCAGTTCTGTATAATTAGGGTAATTCACACTAACTGATGTTCCTGTTGGGTAATTTACGCATTCACGGTTATACATTAAATTGCAAGTATAATCGGCATAATTTCTATTACCATCACCTGGAAGATCGGTGTAAGTTATATTTGGATTTAGCCCGTAATCGAATTTTTGAAAAACTGTAGATGACGTATTAATTGGAGAACCGCCTCCATTAAGTGGGTTATTATTTTTATCAGCCATGATTTCACAATACTTTTGAGGAAGTGAATCATTCAATCTCTTAACAACATCAGGTTCTGCGTTATAATAATTCCTATAAGCCGGTGTGTGAATTGGGTTATATAATACATAGTAGGTGTGATTACCTCCATTAGACAATACAGGATCTCTCATTAAGATCCATTTACCGGTTGAATTAACCGTCGTGTCATACCTTTTAGTGAATATATCATATTTGTTAGTTTTATTCCATGGTTTTCCGGGCATAAGTGGGTTGTTCCACGTTAAGTCCTGGCCATCTACACTAAGATTTCCATACTCATCAAATTTTAATCCACTGATATAGTATTGATAAATTAAATTACCTGTTAATTTTGTATTTGCCGTCGGGTTGCCTCCTGAAAATGTTCCAACCACGAAAAAAGAACCATTATCTGTTATAGCATCATCTTTTGAATATCCTCCATCACCGGATTTCTGTGTTGTCATCGTGCGATCAGTGTTTAACTGTTTCCATAACAGAGCATTCATTTCTTTTGAAACCGGGGCTTTACCGATTGGCGTTGATCCGCCAGGTGACAAATTTAACGCATTTAAAAATACGTCTTTGTAATTTAACGTATTCGGCATTTCTTTCTTTTAAAATAAAAAAAATAATAAAATAAATGAATCGATTGGTTTTATTCGCGATTTTAATCGTTATCGCCATCGGAGTAGGATATTATTTCTATACAAAAACACCACCTCCATCATCACCACAATCACCCGCCCCCTTGTCACCCACTCCTTCAACACCCACTCTTCCGCCATTTGTGTTACCCACTCCTGCACCTGTCATAACGAAATACCTATTAACTGAACAAGCCATTCTTCTTAATTTCCCAGCGTCACCGGGACAGCCCTACAAGACATTTGCAAGCCAAACTGTTTTTGACAGTCTATTTAAGAAACAACAAAATTCGAATATTCTGTCTCTAATGTATAAGGATGGTAAATCGATTGACCCACCCGCGTTTGGATGTTATGCACTTTATACCAATATATTTACAAATGCTTATTCTGGAACGGATGATACGTTTAGTAATGAATACGATATCATCGGCGCTTATTTTATTACGTCATTACTATCATTACCAAATGTTTCTTTGAAATATTATGATAATCTTAAAAAGATATTGATCACGGCAGATGTACTGACACTTGTGATGACAACATGGGGTTTAACGAACCCTACTAACCAATTTTTATTTTCAGGTGGAGAGATGCCGATGTTATTGGATGATTTTGTCCCCCGTATTTCCAGATATCTGTTCGCTAATTACGCGAACAGGATGATAACCGATTATAAAACTAAAAAAGCGAACTGCAAGTAATAAAAATGATTTGATTATCGTATATAATTATTAGAATTATATACGATATATTATATAGAATGTTTATTCTTCGATTTGACGGAGGAAGTAACCCTAATCCAGGTAAGTGCGCCGGAGCCTACGTCATTTACGGAGACGGGATGCAAATAATTGCAGAAGGTGGTCGCTATATCGAACATGGCACGAACAACATTGGAGAATACACAGGTCTTATTACCGGGTTACAAAAATGTGTTGATCTTCATATCACCAACCTTCACGTAGAAGGCGACTCTCTCCTTGTCATTGCACAAGTTGCAGGAAAATGGCAAGTTAAACACGAAGGGTTGAAACCGCTCCACAAAAAAGCCGTAGAATTGGCCAAACTCATTCCAACGATTGATTTCCATCATATTCGCCGTGAATACAATTCCTACGCGGATTCGTTATCAGATAAGACGCTAGAATTAAAAATGAATTGGGAAAAATAAATTCTTAATATTTATTATTATTAAGATGTCATCTTTCAATCGTGTCAATCGTACAACCGAAGATCCCACATTTAATTTTTTTGTAAAATGCTTCCCTGATACAGAGATTAAAATACTCGATAATACCGTCTACCTTATCTCCGTAGAAGGCAATATCGGTTCAGGCAAAAGCACGTTTCTAGAACGTCTGCGAGAAACATACGCCTCTCACCCATATGTCGTCTTCGCACCAGAACCCGTGGCGGTTTGGCAAACTATCGTAGACACAAACGGTATTTCTATTCTCGAAAAATTTTATAAAGACCAACTTACCTACGCGTTTCCTTTCCAGATGATGGCCTATATCTCTCGTCTCGCAATCCTGCGACGTCTGGTGCGTGACCGCGATACGTCTAAACCTCTCATTGTCATCACGGAGAGAAGCCTTCATACCGATCGTCACATTTTCGCGAAAATGCTGTATGACCAGCAAAAAATTGATGAGATTAATTACCAGATTTATTTGAAATGGTTTCACGAATTTGCAGATGATATTCCAGTGACCCATTGCGTCTATCTACGTTCCGACCCCGAAGTGTGCCATAAACGGATTGCGATTCGAGCACGGATTGGCGAAGATGTTATCCCTCTTTCGTATTTGAAGGAGTGTCATACCTATCACGAACAGTATGTTGAAATCTACGACAAACGTTTGATTCTCGACGCCAATACGGATTTGAAAGCAAATCCAGAGCAGATCGAAAATTGGCTATCACAATTCGACAACTTACTGAAAGGTTTTTGAAAAAAATATAATATATAATAAATATATTATATGAATCGCTTTATACATCGCAGCTCCCTTTTAGATTTCTCACGAATAGACAATACAAACCTTGTTTCATTATCTTCATTACTAGCTTCTGGTAAACATATTCGTTATATTTATCGAATTGTCACAAAAGAAAGTGCAGTGCCTATGAAAAGGCGGTATAATCTGTCTATATCTCGAATTCCCAAAGAAAAGAAAGATAACCTCATCATTACCACGCCTCATGACCAATACAAAAATGTGATGCGTGCATCCAAAAATAAGCCTAAAAAAGTTGATTTACGTACAAAATTCCCTCCACCATTTGATCAAGGAGAAATAGGATCATGCACCGCTAATGCATTATGCGGTGTAATTTCTTATGATGACCCTAAATTTTTGGGGTCTCGTTTGTTTCTTTACTATAATGAAAGAATGATGGCAAACACAACCGAAGAAGACGCCGGTGCTATGTTATCAGAAGGTATCGATACGTTAAAAAAACATGGAATATGCGCTGAGAAAGATTGGAAATACGAAACTTCAAAATTTGCAATTAAACCACCTCAAAAATGCTACCAAGATGCATTGGATCACCAAGCCTTGTGTGTTAAAAACATTGATAATAATATAACTGATATGAAAAACGCGCTTAGTCAAGGATACCCATTTGTCGTCGGGATTACTATCTTTGAGTCATTTGAATCGTATGAAGTATTTAAAACCGGAATGGTATCGATGCCACAAACAGGCGAACCGTGTCACGGAGGACACGCTGTTGTTTGCGTAGGTTATGATGACGATAAGAAACTGTGGATTATGCGAAATTCATGGGGAGCGGGATGGGGAGATAAAGGGTATTTCTATCTTCCTTATGACTATCTTTTAACTGATGATTTGGCAACAGATTTATGGTGCATTACCAAAATGGAGAAATAATTCAGCATACCTCAGCATACCTCTACGCTATCTAACTTATAATACCGTTCGCCGTCAAATACGGCCCATGAACCGGAATATTCATATTGATCAATATTTTTTCTATTAATTGCTTTAACAGATTCCGCAAAAGTCATCTCATACCGTTTAATATTTGGATTATATCGAAGAGATCCCGTCATCTTGATATAGGAAGAATCTGGCTCAAAGGTGATATTGATATCTGAAATTGTTTCACCTTGGCCTAAATAAACATATTTTAGGGAATCTATAAACGTATTTTGAATCGCCTTTACAAATTCTTGTTTTACTTCGTTTTTTAATATACTCGCATTAACACGACCGTCGTAACTATTGGCGCTTTCATCATACCATTCAACCCTAAATTTGAGACAAACCGGAAATTTGGGAACACGTCTAGATGTCTTTGGTTTAAACACCTTGTTAACCTTCTTAACTGGACTTGGGCTGACTTTCTTAGCGCGTTTAGGACTGGTCTTCTTGACACGTTTTGGGCTAATCTTCATAACCTTGACGGGTCTAGGGCTGACTTTCTTAGAACGTTTGGAACTAGACTTTTTAACGTTCTTAACTCGTTTTGGGCTAGCACGTTTAGGACTGGTCTTCTTGACACGTCCGAGTTTCATTTATTAAAATGTTTTTTTTTTGAAAAATCTTTTTAACAATTTTTATATCCTTTTTCCAACGCTTTTTTTGGGTTGATTTATTAATTTTAACTAATAAATCTTATTCATCTAATCCTACAACAAGAATGTCCCCTTTCTCCACCTGATCTTCGTATGTCATGCTTCGGCGACCGCGCCATACGTTTCCACGCTCCGGTTCTCCCCACATCTTTGTATAGTACTCTTTGACTTCGCTTTTTGTCGGCAACTGTTGTCCTGGAACGCTCTCCTTGAACCACTCCTTGAATGATGTATACAACTCCGACAAGTTGATACGAGCGTTCTCCGCTGCGATAATTCGCTCTTCCACGAATTGGCGATAAGTATCGTTCTTCTTTCGATACCCATCCGTCGCAAGTGTGACCTTCACAGGGTCTACCAACTTGATTCCCTTCTTTCGGTGATTCAATAGAACCCAAGCAAAAGGCTTGATAAGCGTTGGGATCTTCTCCGAGAAAAATGGATCCTTGGGGAAAACCTTTGTACGAATTTGTTCATCATAATCAGCCGGTGCATCATTCGAAAACGTGCTCTCGAACGGAATGACACGAATACGATTCCACGTTGCCTTATCGCTATACGGAATACTTGGCGGATCGTTGCAAATGACATTCAATTTAAACATCGGCTCAATCTCACCACCTGCCTGGAACAGACCACGTGCAAAAAAGCTATCATTACCCGAAAGTTCTTTCAGGATACCGATATTGATGACGTCTTTCTTATCGGGTTCCTGCAAGATGGCCCAACGTACACCATTACCGGCGCGAACCAATTCCGGACAAGCGGCACTGCTCTGTGTACGCTTACCCACAATCAACGAGGTGGGAAGCTTAACTGCATATTCACCCAACATTTTCTCAAAAAAGAGTTCAGTCACACTCTTACCGTTATCACCTTCACCACTCCAAAAGTATACATGCTTTTTGCGATTTCCACCGACAAATACCTCAGATGCTACATCCATAAAATAATCACGCACTTCACGATCTGGGAAGATTTTTTCAAAGAATCTGTACACTTCTTGAACAAGTCGATCGCTTTCTGTGTATTCCGAGTAATCAATTGGCATCTGCAATGACAAGTAGTCTTCTGGGATACCGGGACGAAACATATTTGTTTTTAGATCGTATACACCATTTCGAAACGCGATGAGCCAAGGATTCTTATCAAGATTTTTGAGAAAATTTTCGTTGTAAAACACTTCTTTACACTCCTTCA
>Ga0214921_10002265_pt1 | contig 31516 bp, 30 predicted proteins | sample LL1505_MetaG_FD_177992 | JGI IMG/M metagenome (GOLD analysis project Ga0214921, IMG submission 177992) | Freshwater microbial communities from Lake Lanier, Atlanta, Georgia, United States - LL-1505 | ecosystem: Environmental > Aquatic > Freshwater > Lake | place: USA: Georgia | collected... | reverse complement strand
TTACAAAAAATTCGTAATCAATTCGATGAATCTACTATAGCTACTGTTTTTTTATTCATCGATATTATAGTTGAAAAAGCCCTAAGAAATACTGTTGAGATTACTATTCACCTTAAAGATAAGCAGCTTTACTCTGAAGATCAGGGCGAAGATCTTTATTCCACCATCAACTCTGCAATTGAAAAAATATGGAAAACACTTAACTGCCTACCAAATTAATTTAAGTGAGCCGTTTGGTTGATAGTTGATGGACTGTTCGTAGTCCTTAAGACTTAGTTTTGGCTTAAGCTTGGCTACTAATAGGGCGTTTGTCTCATTCCAGCCTGCAATTAATTTTTCCATGGCTTTGGCTCTATTAGCAAGTCTTCGGTTTTTGATCGTGAGCTCCGCTATATGCTGTTCTTTAGATTCATATCTTTTATCCATCATCAGACTCCCAGCGCTTTGTAGAAGTTCAGTCTATTCCTCTTATAGTCAAAATAATTCTTTTTCAGGCGTAAATATAGAAATTAGTATTAAAAAGCAACACTTAAGTGATTGAGAGATGACAAATTTCCTGTCACAAAACTGTCCTTTTAAAGGACAGTTCATGCCCGGGATATCCGAAGCTAATGGCGGCCAATCTGGCCAAGCCTTAAAAGAAAATAGCCCAACAAGTGGGCTATTGAGATTCTTGGTGGCCCGGGGCGGAATCGAACCAGGGCCTTAGGATGTCTAACTCTGCCTAGTTTATGAATTTTAGTGTCTTAATTAAATATGCTTACTTAATTATTCCCTTCAACCAATCAAGCGCATTATCAAATGAAGCCAATGGTACCTCGCGGTGAGATGCTGAACTTACTTGATATTTACTTTTAGGATGGCTTGGTAGCCTATCAAAGAAGTATCTACTGCCCATCCTAGTAACATAGTCGCCATTGCCCATATATACAATCGTTGGTATTGATACCTTAACTTTCGTTGCTGACTTAGACATATTGGCAAGACTATCATCAGCAAAGTAAGAGTAAAAAATGTCAGAACGGGTTTCGATAGCTTTTTGGCGCCCGCCATCATTGAAGTCAGTAAAACTAATTGATTGTTCAGGCCTTCCTTCTTTGATATTTTTTTTGGCCTCTGATACCAATCCTGGCTGCCAATTTTTATCAATGTCGGGATTATGTCCTGGCGCAAACAGCATCATTCCATCTACATCACCATAAACTGCCGCATAAGCCAAAGCTCCATTAGCGCCAAAACTCTGGCCTCCAATGATAATTTTTTTAAAGCCTTTTGCTCTTAATTTAATTACTAATTTATTAATTTCTTCAAGCGCTTGCTCGTACGTTTTATCGTATCCACTAACCCCAGCCCATGGCATTAATGGTGATACTACGTAAAATTTTTGAACTGAAAAATTTGAATCCAAAGGCGCTGGCGGCGAGCCCCATTTTCCATGAAGTAATACGATGGCAGTTTCGTGAGGTTTAGTAGTATATGTTTCATATTCTGACCGGTAGCGAGCTTCAGCCTCTACGGCTAATATTTTCTCTTCAGCTATGGCCTCTTTAAGGCTTTGTGTGCCCGGCGGCTCTTCAAGAGCATATGAATTAGCTGTCAAGAACATTAGAATGACAAGCAGTAATTTAGTAAATGAAATTACGAGCATATGGTTAGTTAAAGATAATTTGAAAAGTCTACCATTTACCCCAGCTCAAATGAAAAAACCACCCGAAGGTGGTTTATAGAATCTTGGTGGCCCGGGGCGGAATCGAACCACCGACACAAGGATTTTCAATCCTCTGCTCTACCGACTGAGCTACCAGGCCAAGATTTGCGATTATATAGGATCACTCGCCCTTATACTTGCTGACGTCTATTCCAAGGGCCTTTAGCTTGCGGTAAAGGTGTGTTCTTTCTAGGCCAGTGAACTCTGAGATTTTTGTCATGCTGCCACTAGTTACCAACATTTGGTATTCAAAATAGGCTTTCTCGAAGAGGTCACGCGATTCGCGCAGGGGTAATCCGAAATAGCTCATTGCAATGCCGCTGATGTATTCATCGGGGCTATTGCTTTTTGGTAGCTCGAGCGCGTTTGTCTGTGTTGCTATCGCCTCACCATCAGACTTTCTGAGAGGGGCCCTTTCCAGTGCCTTACTAACGGTTTTTAAGAGTTTTTGAAGTGCAATTGGTTTCTCTAAAAAGTTAAGGGCTCCGATACGAGTAGCCTCAACTGCCGTATCGATCGTTGCATGGCCTGACATCATCACAACGGGCATCGTTAATAAATTATCACGTGCCCACTCCTTTAGGAGGGTGATTCCATCGGTATCAGGCATCCAAATGTCTAAGAGAACGAGGTCGGGCTCCATTTGCTCACGCACTGCTCTGGCTTGCATAGCGCTCTCGGCGGGATACACCGTATGCCCCTCCTCCGTCAAGATCTCTTGCAAGAGCTCTCGGATCCCCATCTCATCATCAACCACCAAAATACTAGCCATGCTTATGTAGCCTCTTTCGGAAGATTTACAAACAAAATGGATACTTGGGCGCCTAACACTGCATCTCCCTGTTTACGATTGTTAATCTCAATTTTTGCACCGTGGTCATCAATAATTTTTTTCACGACCGCTAAACCGAGTCCGGTTCCCTTAACTTTGGTGGTGATATACGGCTCAAATGCCCTTGCCAATATCTTAGCCTGAAAACCAGGGCCACTGTCGGTAATTGTCATTCGCACTGCAAACTTACTTTGGTCAATATCGTTTATGGGTACCAACTCTGTCTTAATGGCGATAGCGCCCTCTACATGACCAGCCTCTAAGCTCGCATCTTGTGCATTTTGCAATAGATTGTGGATCACTTGACGTAATTGAGTTGGATCACCCATTACTCGGGGGCAATCATTAACAAGATTAATCTCGATCGCGCTTCCCTCGTAAAGGCCCATAATTTCTTTTATCAAGGCATTCAGATCTAAGGCTGTTAGATTGGGTGTGGGTGTTTTTGCAAAATCTCTAAACTCGTTGACCATTTGTTTCATGGCCTGAACTTGCCCAATGATAGTGTTCGTACTACGCTCGATCATCTCTGTTTGTTCTGGGCTTACTTGTCCCTGTAGCTTATGTTGTAGGCGCTCGGCAGAGAGCTGGATGGGTGTTAATGGGTTCTTAATCTCGTGGGCTAAACGCCTTGCCACCTCGCTCCACGCAATCGAGCGCTGTGCAGCAATTACATCACTAATGTCATCAAACACAATCATCTTCAGCTGGGAAGATAGCTGAGTACCCCGTACAAATAGTGTTGATCCTAAATCATTTTCATATTCGTTAATCGGGTGAATTTGGATCTGCTTTTGCCAAACTGACCCCTCGCCATCAGACGCTTGATTAGTCGCGGGAGCTATTAAGTTCTGTGTTGCAAATTCTTCACGTACCGCGCTATAAAACTCCTGAAGGGCGGAAGTGCCGCCCAATGGCCCGCCAGTAAGAGCGAGTAAATGAGTCCCAAGAATTTTTGCTGCCCCAGGATTGCTCGATACTAAATTGAATTGATTATCAAAAATACAAACGCCAGCTGTTAGATTTCCTAAAACCGTTTCTAGGAAAGATTTGGACTCTTGCATAGAGGTGCGTGCGTCTGAGAGCTGCTTGGTCATGACATTGAACTGGCGGGTTAGCATACCAAGCTCATCCCCAGTATCTAGTTCTGGCTTGGGTGTTAAATCACCCTGCGCTACCGCTTGGGTACCCCGCAAGAGCATCAGCAAAGGCTGTGCCAATTGCCGACCCAATAAGAGAGCGAGCGTAACTGCAACAAATAAAGCAAAAAAGAGGGTGAGGGTGAGGGTACCGATATACATCTTGCGCAGACCAACTCGACCAAGAGCCTTCTCCTGATATTCACTATAGGCAGACTCGACAGCAAAGATGTTCTTGGCCAGAGGCGAAGGTATGAAACGGACCAACTGTAAGAAATACTTATCCTCGACCATTTTGCTGGGTCCTGTTTTGCTCGGCACTGCCTTTTGTCGAGTGATTGGCACAATCGCCCGAACGCGATAGCCGTGTTGCCCCTCGACCGCCTCAATTTCATCTAAGAAGGTTATGCCATTCTTTTTAAATGCATCGGCCACAACGTCTGTACTAGGCGCTGGAAAATATCCCTTGGGCTTGGCTTCTGTACTCAGAATTAAAATACGCTGTACATTAAAGAGGCTTACCTCTTGAATCCCAAACTGATTGCGGATCTTAACGATCATGCTGCCAACTTGCTCTGAAGTAGTTCCTGATGGAACTTGTACAACCTGCTCAGCAATGAACTTGCCCTCGGCCAATATCTCCTCTTGTGCAATTCTTAAGGTCACACGCCCTAGCTCCAGCCCCGAGTTGAGTGCTGATTCAACCTTGACATCAAACCAAGTCTCTATGCTTTTGGAGACGAACTGCCAAGATACGCTATATAAAATAACTCCGGGTACCACCCCGACTAAGGCAAAGATCATGGCTAATTTAGCAATTAAGCGGGTGCCGAAGCGCCCCTTGCGCCAACGAATACTAATGACAACTACCAAGACAATGATGGATAACAATAGTAAGGCTCCAACAATAATGTTGGCGGCATAGAGCCAAATAAAATAGCTATCAAAAAACTCCGTGTTGGAGGTGGCCGTAGAAAGTAGAAGCAAGAGAACAAGGGCAATGAGGCCAGCAAGCAAAGTGAGCACTGGCAGAGCTCTGCGCTTAATAAGGTCTTTGCTAGTTAGGATGGCAACAAAATCCATTATTGCCGCCCCACAACATTGCCCATCGATACATTAAATGGGAATCGTAACCATTCGCCCGCCAAAGACCAGTCTTTGCTGTTAAGCGCATCAACCTGAAATGGTTTAGGAAGCTTGCCCAAGTCCAAGGTCATGCGCACACCAGCGTCATATTGTTTGGTGGGGCTAATTGCAGCAGCCTCAATGACGCTCCACCCACCTACCGTTCCGGCTACTCTTAATGCCTCAGGAAGGCTTGTGGCGCTAAATGTAAAGTCACCAACCGTAATGCGATATTGGTTAATGAGCGGTTGATGTGATAAGCGAATTTGTCGCTCTACACGAACAGCTCTTTCATCAAACCAGTACCAACGCCCGCGGGTGAGCATAAACTCGGAAACAAAATATAAGGTCACTCCTTTTTTTAATGCATTCTCCAATCCTGCTGGCAACGTAATCGAAAAATTTGCATTTAGGCGCCATCCCGTATCGGTCTTCTCAAGCTCTGCCTGCTTCACCACAATACCTTGGGCATGGGCGGTCGCACCGATGCAAATAGCAAAAATGCAAATGAGACTTAAGATAATTTTATGCAGTAAACCCATCATTTTTAATTACTCTGTTCTTGGTCCTTGCTTAACAAACCGTAGAAAAATCCATCATTATTTAGATTGGGAAGTAGCTGTCCGGGGGCACTCAATCGTAAAGCATTCGGATGCTGAGATACAAACCAGGCTATTTGCTCCTCTCCCTCTTGCGGGAATACTGAACAAGTAACATATAAGAGGCTGCCGCCCGGCTTAAGCATACGCCATGCGTTTTCTAGAATAGCCCGTTGAACCTTAATCACCGCTGCAATATCCTCTTTGCGTCGCAAAAAAACAATATCGGGGTGGCGCCTCACAATACCGGAGGCGGAGCACGGCACATCGCATAAAATTTTGTCAAAGGCCTGGCCATCCCACCAGTCTTGCCGACTTGCGCTGCCTTGCACAAGACGAATAGTGTGTTTTGGCAAACCCATCCTCTCGATAGCACCCTCCACTTTTTTAAGTCGCTCGGCATCGATTTCTAAAGCAAGCAGTTGATAAGATCCTGAGCCCATGAGCTCGGCCAAGTGAGTGGTCTTGCCACCTGGGGCTGCACATGCGTCCAAAATATACTCACCTGCCTGCGGGCTTAATAACTTTGCTGCTAACTGCGCTCCTGCGTCTTGAACAGAAACAAGCCCATCATCAAATCCGGGTATCTGCGATACCGGAATCGGGTCCTTAATCACAATCGCAGTATCAAGCGCTATGCCGCCCAATGAATGAATGATTGCATATGCAATATGCTTAGAGTCCAGTAGTGCGCAATAGTCGGCACGATTGATTTTGTTGGCATTGATTCGTAGGATTAATGGCGGTCTCCTGCTCTGCTCGCCACAAATATCCTGCCATTGTTTTGGATAAGCAGCCTGTAATTGACTAAGCCACCACTTTGGAAAGGCCACTCCAAACCCTTCTTTCGCTTTGTCTTCATCGTTATTTGGGTTGGCAATTTTTCGTAAGACCGCATTGACAAGCCCCTGTGCAAACTTGGTTTTGGGTGAGCTGCACGCTGCTTTAACGGCCTCATTCACAATCGTGTGAACTGGATAACTATTTTGAGTGTCCCCACGCTCTTGATCAAGAATGAGAGTACATGCCACGCATAAGAGTAAGTCAACCTCCTTGCTGGGTTTTTTGGGAACCAATTTCTGAATCCGCTCTTGCGCATGTGCCCAAGAACGCAAGGCCGCAAACGTAATGCTTTGTACCGCTGGTCGTAATTTAGAATCCAGGCTATCAAGGCTTTGTCCCAATGAACGCCCTTCATAGATAACTTGCTCGAGTGTACTGGCGGAGCTCTGCAATATCTGGGTAAGCGCTGCGCTCTGAGTTATACCGCTTACCCTCTCGATTGGCTTATCCAGAATAACTTTCCGCTTAGTAAGTGTGAGTTAGCTCAAAAACTGCTTACTTGAGCTTTTACTGTTCGCCAAAAACCAAGTGCGTGCTGACATCTTTTTGCCACCCGATTTTTGCAACTCCAGCACCTCAAGACATTGATCCTGACATTGGACCCAAATCCCGTCAGCGCCTAGCCCAATGATAGAGCCTGGAGCGTTCTTTGCCGCAAGGGGCTCTTGCTCACCGGTATTGAGTAAACGCGTCCTCCAAATTTTGATGAGCTCTCCGTCAAACTGTGTGCTTGCTCCTGGAAATGGATTAAAAGCACGCACCTTGCGATCAATTAATTGGGCTTTTGTATGCCAATTAATTGAAGCCTCTGTTTTCAGAAGCTTATTGGCATAACTAATCCCATCATTACTTTGTGGCACAAAATGAACTTTATTAGACACAATCCTTTGTAATGCCTCTACTATTAAATTGGCGCCGAGCTTGGCCAAACGATCATGTAAAGACTGGCTGGTTTCTCCTGCATGGATCTCGACCTCTTGGCTCATTAATACCGGGCCCGTATCCAGTCCGGCCTCCATTTTCATAATAGCCACACCCGTTTTAGTATCGCCCGCTTCAATTGCACGCGCAATGGGTGCCGCGCCGCGCCAACGTGGCAACAAAGAGGCATGAATGTTAAAACACGCAAGGCGGCCAGCGCGTTCGGCTAATTGCAAAACTTCGCTCGGCAAAATTAAGCCATAGGCGACCACAACCATCACATCAAATTGCGCTTGTGTTAGCTGTGAAAGAGTTGCTGTTGCATCATGCCGTTTTTGTGGATCGGTCGCATGAATATTTAAGCTAAGAGGCTGCCATACCGGAATGCCCTTTTCTTGCGCAAGCATCTTTACTGGACTGGCTTGAAGATGCATACCTCGACCTGCCGGCCGATCGGGCTGAGTGAGCACCGCCACGATCTCATGCCCCGCTCCAATCAGCGCACGTAATGCCTCTGCTGCAAAGTCGGGGGTTCCTGCAAAAATGATTTTCATGTGCAATGGTTCGCGTTTAGCGAAGCCCGACCAATTCTTTTGCTCGCTTCTTGAGTTTTAATGAAATGCGACTCTGCTTTAATGGGGACAAATACTCGACAAATACCTTGCCTTGCAAGTGGTCCATTTCATGCTGTAAACATACTGCCAAAAGCCCATCAGCCTCTAGCTCAAATAGTTTTCCTGCTTGATTAAGGGCTTTAATCTTAATGCGTTCGGGCCGTTCAACCTCATCAAAAAACTCTGGTACCGAGAGGCAACCCTCGCGCCAAGATTTTTTTTCTGGGCTAGTCCAGGTGAGCTCAGGATTAATAAAAACCATCAGTTCATTACGATCTTCTGAGACGTCGATCACGATGATGCGCTCATGAATATCGACCTGTGTAGCAGCCAACCCAATACCGGAAGCCTCATACATAGTCTCCCCCATATCCGCAACGATCTGCACAATACGCGCATCCACCGCCGCCACCGATTTTGCAATCGTGTGTAGGCGCTGGTCTGGATAGTGAAGTATCGATAAGACAGCCATATACCAATTATCTTACAAACAAATCCGCTTGACCTCATTGTCAACAATTTTTGGCTAAGCAAAAATAGATCGATGAACAAACTTATTGACCCCAACTCAGCTGATCCTCTCATGACAATCCGCTGTTTGAGCCAAGATTCGGTTGAGTATCCAAGACGTTTGTTAGATCTTTGCGATCCCCCAAAAAAACTATTCTATATTGGCAATGTGGGGCTTTTAAACCAGCCCATGGTGGCCATCGTCGGCGCCCGCAAGGCTTCGCAAACGGGCTTACTGCATGCCCATCACTTTGCCGCAGGACTTGGGCGCAGCGGATATCACATCGTCTCGGGTCTTGCCTATGGTATCGATAGCGCTGCTCACCGCAGCGTGTTGGCTCTAAGGGGCCCAAGCCAAACTATTGCTGTCTGTGGAAACGGCCTGGATAGTGTTTATCCAAGCGCGCATCGGGACCTAGCAAAACAAATTGCAAAAGTAGGCCTATTAATCTCTGAATACCCGCCTGGCACGGGTCCCAAGGGTTTTCATTTTCCAAGGCGAAATCGCATTATTGCAGCTCTATCCCTGGGAACGGTTGTGATTGAGGCCGCCCAGAAGTCAGGGTCATTAATTACTGCCTATCTCAGCTCTCACCTTGGCCGCGAGGTGTTCGTGATACCGGGCCCGATTTCTTCGGCGCTATATGCCGGCTCTCATCGGCTAATTCAGGAAGGGGCGAAGCTAATTTGCGGGGTTGAAGACATCCTTAATGAGCTTCCCAATGAACGTTTTCATTGAAAGTTATCTTTTTAATAAACCAGTGTTTTTTTATAAGTACATGATTTATATATATAAAATATCAATTTGGCAAGAGTGTCTCGAAACGCGATTTGACTTTAATTTAGGATTTGGGCTAATAATAAAAAAGGGGGGTGCTGGCTTACTTTGAAAAAACGTTTAAATTAGGCTTCCTTTTGACCCAAAAACGAAACTCAAAACGGGTGGGATCCACCCCTCATTCATAGGCAAACAGTGGCAACAACAAAAAAAGCTAGCAAATCGACCGTAAGCGTAGAGCACCCTAAGGCACTCATCATCGCCGAGAAGCCCTCCGTTGCAAATGACATTGCAAAGGCCTTGGGTGGCTTTACAAAACATGATGAGTATTTTGAGAATGATGCTTTTCTGATTTCATCAGCTGTCGGGCATCTATTAGAAATTGCCGCTCCGGATGAATATGAGGTTAAGCGTGGCAAGTGGTCATTTGCTAATTTGCCAGTAATTCCACCCCATTTTGATTTACGCCCCATCGTTAAGACAGAGCCGCGCCTCAAGGTCTTACAAAAATTGATCAAGCGCAAAGATGTCAACCGTCTTATTAATGCGTGCGATGCGGGGCGCGAGGGTGAGCTCATCTTTCGTCTAATTGCACAACATGCCAAAGCGCCCCAATCTGTTGAGCGTCTTTGGCTTCAATCAATGACCCCTGCGGCGATACGCGAAGGCTTTTCTAAGCTGCGCTCCGATAGCGATTTACAACCACTTGCTGATGCGGCCCGCTGCCGATCGGAAGCTGATTGGTTGGTGGGGATTAATGGCACTCGCGCAATGACGGCTTTTAATAGTAAAGGCGGGGGGTTTTTCTTAACAACCGTCGGGCGCGTACAAACACCGACTCTTTCGATCGTCGTGCAACGCGAAGAACAAATCCGTAAATTTGTTCCTAAGGATTACTGGGAGGTCCGCGGGGAGTTTATTGCTGCGGCAGGCATTTATGAAGGGCGGTGGTTTAGTCTTGAGTTTAAAAAAGATCCGGCTGATCCCGATGCCCGAGAAAACCGCCTTTGGAGCGAGGCGGCCGCTAAAAGTATTGTGGCTGCGTGCCGAAATAAAAAAGGGTCTGTCACCGAAGAATCTAAGCCGGCAACTCAACTTGCCCCGCAATTGTTTGATCTCACCAGTTTGCAACGTGAAGCGAATGCGCGTTTTGGGTTTTCTGCTAAAAACACCTTGGGGCTTGCACAGGCTCTTTATGAGCGTCATAAGGTTTTAACCTATCCAAGAACCGATGCCCGGGCGCTTCCTGAGGACTACTTAGAAACTATTCACAGCACTATTGCTAACTTGGGTGAACATTCGCCCGAATATCAATCTTTTACGAATGCCATTCTCAAGGGGGATGGCAAGAAGTCATGGATTAAACCGAATAAACGTATTTTTGACAACAGCAAAATTTCTGACCACTTTGCAATTATTCCCACGCTCGAGTCTCCTAAAACGCTCAGCGAGCCCGAACAAAAACTCTATGACTTGGTCGTACGACGGTTCCTGGCAGTCTTTTATCCGGCTGCAGAATATCGAGTAACCACCCGAATCACAGAGGTCACTGGCCATCACTTTAAGACCGAAGGTCGTGTGTTGGTCGAGCCTGGCTGGTTAAGCGTTTATGGCAAAACAAGCCAAGCAGATGATGAATTAGTGCCCGTACAAAAGAATGAGTCGGTTCAAAGTGAATCGATTGAGCTTCTTGCCCTCAAGACCAAACCTCCGGCGCGGTACACCGAAGCAACATTGCTCTCCGCGATGGAAAGCGCTGGTAAGTGGGTAGACGATGATGATATGCGTGAAGCGATGGCAGAAAAAGGCTTGGGAACGCCCGCTACACGAGCGGCGATTATCGAAGGTCTGCTTGCAGAAAAATATATGGTTCGTGAAGCACGTGAACTCATCCCAACGGCAAAAGCATTTCAATTGATGACCCTATTGCGAGGCCTCGATGTCTCTGAGCTGACTCAGCCCGACCTCACAGGAACCTGGGAGCATAAACTTTCCTTAATCGAACAAGGTAAGCTAGATCGCAATACCTTCATGCAAGAAATTGCACAAATGACGCAACGAATTGTGAAGCGAGCCAAAGAATTTAATAGCGACACCATTCCTGGGGATTACGTCACACTTAAAACCCCCTGCCCCCATTGCGGCAAAGCCGTTAAAGAAAACTATCGGCGCTTTGCATGCGAATCCTGTGGGTTTACGATCAGCAAAACACCGGGTGGCAGAGCCTTTGAATACGACGAAGCGGAGTTGCTTCTTAAAGATAAGACCATCGGCCCCTTACAAGGCTTTCGAAGCAAGATGGGTCGGCCTTTTGCAGCCATTATTAAACTGGTTGAAATCGCCAAAGATAATTCCGACTATCCAAATGCGGGATTTAAACTAGAGTTTGATTTTGGAAACAGTCAAGATGATGATTTGGAGGTCATTGACTTCACTGGCAGGGAAGCACTAGGCGTATGTCCAAAATGCTCTGGGGCTATTTATGAGGATGGTATGCGCTATGTATGCGAACACAATACGGGCCCAAACAAAACCTGTGATTTTAAAACTGGCAAAGTGGTCCTTCAACAAGAAATTTCTGCAGAACAAATTAAGAAATTACTGACAGAAGGCAAAACTGATCTCTTAACAAATTTTAAGTCGAATCGAACTGGCCGTGGCTTTAAAGCTTATCTTGCCTTAGGCGAAGGTGGGAAAATTGGTTTTGAGTTTGAAGCTAAGGCCCCAGCAAAAAAACGGGTGGGCGATAAAGATGCGAGCAAATCTGCGCCCAAACCAAAGCGTGCAAGTCGATCTAAAGCGAAAGCCGAGGAATGAGATAGTGCTGGTATTACATAAGATGCAAGGGTAGACCACAACAGCCCCCTTGATCCTAGCGCAGTGGCCACGTAAATATTTTCTAACTGGGGCAAAGCGCCTATCAATGGAAGTCGATCCTTAGTAACGCAACGCAAGCCCACAAATTGGTCAATGGGATGAAGCTCATCGATCTTCAATTCCGTTGGGGCCAATATTCCTTTTGCTAACTGTAGGTTATGGTGGTCACTAATCGCTCTGGGCTCTAGATAATCGTCTTGCTCATCGTAGGTTGAGCCTACTAACCAGCGATAGCACTGTTGCTGGGTGTCATACCGAGGCGGCAAGCAATAGCCTTCACCTGAGATAATTGTTTTTGGTAATTGATGAATCAGTTTAGAGTTTTTTGCTAAACCAAAAATACTCAGTTGGCCCCGTACTGGCTTTAAAAAAAGATGGGTGCCAAACGGACTTAGTAGATCTTGAGCTCCAAATGCATTTGCCAAAATAACTGTATGTGCCCGTTCTAATAAATCTCCTTTTTGGTCGAACGCGAGCCAGATACCGTTTTCTTTTTGTATACGCGTTACGGTCCTTTCCCATATCGTACGCAACCCAGGACTTTGTTGCACCAGATCCTCACACAGCCGCCCCAGATTGACTGAGCCGGCGCTCGGAAACCAAACACCCGAGCGCTTAATTCCAAAACAATCCTGCGCTGTCCGCGAAGAAATTAACTGGCCCATTTCAGGACCAATCCCTAATCGCTGTAATTTTTCAGAGAGCGCTACTTGATCAAAGGATGCATTTGGCTTGCTCTGTAAAAAAACTCCTCGCTCCTGCCAGCGATCTTGCCAATCCTCTACAACTAGATGAAATGCACCCAAGGCTATGGTATGAAGTTTGCTGGCAGTGCGCCCTACTGGGGGGTGGGTAATCGCCCCTGCATGCGCCGAAGTGAGTCTTCCAGGACCAGCTTGCGCATCTATTAAACCTGTCGCAAGGCCTAACCGACAATACTGCCTAGCCAAGGTAGCGCCGGCAATGCCGGCACCCACAATCAGAACATCAATATGTTCTTTGGGCAAAAAACTTATGCTCCAAAACGCTCATGTAATTTAGCGCGCGTCTCGACTAACTCTATTGGTAAGTGATGTGCCAATTTGTCAAAAAGCTCTTGATGTAAATCAAACTCCATCTTCCAATCATCCGCCTGCACTGGAATTGGTTTATGAAAATGCTCAGCCGACAAACTTAAGCCGTTCCAATTGAGGTCGGCGTGACCCAGAGAGCGGCCGATCCATCACACCAATGCACTTGAGGGGGCTGAGCAAGCAAGACACTTTTTGCACCCATTGAATTAACTTTGGATTTTTAATATAGCTTCGACTCGCTGGTTTGTTCATGACGCCCTCAAATAGAAACCCTTATTTGTTAACAGTATTATTTTTAATATGCTATCTCATTAAATGAATTTTAACATTTATGTCATATTGATTCGGCGGCTTATTTACCAATGCAAAACTCACTAAAGATTTTTCCAAGCAACTCATCCGGCAACAGTTTTCCTGTTATTTGGCCGAGCGCATCTTGTGCATAGCGTAGCTCTTCTGCAAACAAGTCTAGAGCGAGATTCCCATTTGTACCATGCGCCTGAGCTCTGAGTAAACATTCTTTTGCAAGCGCAATAGCGCTTAAGTGGCGCTCGCGGGCTGTAAAAATACCAGCCGCCTCGTTACTGTTCCAGCCCGCCCCTTCGAGAATTTTTTTCCTTAGGCGATCCATTCCTGCGCCTGTTTTTACTGAAATATAAATAGCGCTTTCATCATGAAGAGGGTGGGCCGAATGGTTTTCTGTAGCAAGCAAATCTAATTTATTAAAGACATTAATAATGTGTGCTTTTTTACTGGCGCGCTTCGTTACTTGTGCTGCAAGCAAGCCCTCCTCGAAGCTCTGTGCTTGAGAAAGGTCGCGCATAAAAATAATTGTGTCTGCATCTTGAATAGCATCCCATGTTTTTGCAATTCCAAGCCGCTCAACTAAATCAGTAGATGTTCTGAGGCCCGCGGTGTCTATTAGGTGAATGGGCATTCCTTGTAAGGAAATACGCTCTTGAATTCGATCACGGGTAGTTCCGGCTACCGGGGTAACAATCGCACGCTCTTCGCCCACAAAATAATTTAATAGTGAGCTTTTGCCAACATTAGGTGAACCAACCAGCGCAAGCTGAATTCCATCGCGCAGGATTTTTCCTTGCCGTGTTTCTTCAACCAGCTCTTGAAGCTTTATCAAAAGCTCGGCAAGCAGTTCATTTGCTTTGGAGCTCTCGAGGAACTCAATCTCCTCTTCTGGAAAGTCTAAGGTGGACTCAACCAATATGCGTAACTGAGTAATCTCCGTGATCAGCTGGTTAATTCTCTGCGAAAACCGTCCTTGTAATGAGCGCGCTGCACCCTTTATAGCGGCATCACTTTGCGCATTGATAAGATCGGGTATGGCTTCAGCCTGAGCAAGATCAATTTTGCCGTTAAGGTAGGCCCTAAGAGAAAACTCACCGGCCTCCGCCTGCACAATGCCCCAATCGCGCCCTAGCTCAATCACTCTGTTCAAAATCATCTGCGTCAAAAATGCTCCGCCATGGCAATGCAACTCTAGAACATCCTCCCCGGTGAAGGAGGCCGGTCCCTTAAAATAAATCAGCAATACCTCATCTAAGCGATTGCCGTGTGAATCATTTAAATATAAATGGTGGGCAAAGCGCAGTTTGGGGGGTTTGGCCAACAGAAGCTCTGCCAAGCCAACGAGGTTCCGCCCCGATACCCGAATAATGCCAACCCCGCCGGACCCCGGTGGGGTAGCAATGGCTGCGATGGGATGGTTTCTCATACGATCCCCATCGGAAACAATTATTTATTAGCGCTTCGCTTTGCAAACATTTGGTTGATTTGCCACTGCTGCGCGATTGATAAAATATTATTAACAACCCAATAGAGCACCAATCCTGCCGGAAAGAAGAAGAACATAACCGAAAATACGATTGGCATCCACATCATGATCTTTGCTTGAAGCGGGTCCGGCGGGGTTGGATTTAACTTAACCTGCACGTACATCGATACGGCCATGATCACTGGCAATATATAGTAGGGGTCAGGCACCGAAAGGTCATTGATCCACAAAATCCAAGGGGCGTTGCGCATTTCTACGGACGATAAAAGTACCCAATAAAGTGCAATGAAGACTGGGATCTGAACAACAACGGGCAAACACCCGCCCAATGGATTTATCTTTTCTTGTTTGTATAAATCCATCATGGCACGATTAAGTTTTTGTGGGTCGCCTTTTAGTTGCTCACGCAAGGTCATGAGGCGCGGCTGTACTTCTTTCATGCGGGCCATTGACTTATAACTTGCGGCCGACAACGGGAAAAATAAAAGCTTGATTAAGAGTGTCAAGATAACAATTGCCCAACCCCAGTTAGCAACGTAAGAGTGGATTTGCTCCAGTAGCCAAAAAATGGGTTTTGCAATGACCGTCAGATAACCATAGTCCTTGATTAAGTCAAAGCCCGGGGCAATTTTTTCTAAAAGAGTTTCTTCCTGTGGCCCAATGAACAGACGCGTTTTTTCAATGTGACTTGCGCCGGCAGCCAAGGGGGCAAGTGGGGTTTGTAGGCCAATGCGATATAAGTTTTGTTCAACCTTTCCCACATAGACATCCCTCACCGTTTTATCGCTTGGCAACCAAGCGCTCGCAAAGTAATGTTGAACCATGGCAATCCAGCCGGGTTCTCCAGCGGGAATTTGCCTTGGCATGGTCACTTTATTTTTTTCAATGTCTGAAAAATCTATTTTTGTAAACTTTTCTTTATCGGTGTATAAAGCAGGCCCTGTAAATGTGCTGTAGAACTCGCTATCGCTTACAGCGGTTCCATCGCGCACTAACTCGCTGTAGAGAACAAGTAGATTCGCAGCACCTTGTGCTCCTATTTGTGTAACACGATGCTCTACCTCAACCACATAACTGCCATCGCTCAAAAAGAAGGTTTTCTCAAGACGTACGCCACCCTTTTCGCTTATAAAACTTATAAAATTTTTATTGTCGACACGCCCGCTTTTGCTCAGAACAAAGGTGGCTGTGTGATTTGGTAGATCATTGCTGGTGGCCGATATTAGGCCCGAGCGAACAAAGTATTGGTTTTGCGGTGTGATCTGCAAAAGGGTAATAGGCTTTTTGTCTACCCCCAATTGCTTGAGTAATTTAGCGTTTATTACGCTCGCTCCCGTTGCGCTTATTTCTAGCTCCAGCACCTCATTTTTGATGCTATGTTTCTCGCCCGTTGTTAAATTTGTAACACTAATGGATGGGCCCTGTTCTGGTTTTGGAAGGTTTGCTTGCTTAGGCAGGTCGGCTGCGCTTGGTGGAGCGGCAGAGGCTTGTGGGGTTGCCGGGTTTGCCACGGCCGGAGTTCCCGATGGAGTTTCTTTTGGCTCTGGTGGTTTAGAAACGTTTGGCGTGAGTGGGGTTGGTCCAAAAAGAGCCTGCCGACCATCGTAAAGGAGCCAGTTGTTATAGAGCATCAAGCCCGAAATCGTTAATACTGCCCAAAGTAGTGTTCGCTTGATATCCATTTTTAATTGCTTGTCTTGGTAATAAATGATTTTTCGGTAGTCTCTTTAGCGGCCGGGTCGTAGCCGCCGGCTGACCAGGGGTTGCAGCGTAAAATGCGCCAACAGATTTTAACGAGACTTTTGACTGGCCCATGCACTTTAAGACACTGGCAGGCATATTCAGAACAGCTTGGTACAAACCTGCACTGGGTCCCAAAAAAGGGGGAAAGTGTAAGCTGATAGCCGCGCACCAAATGGCTTAGGGCCTTATTAATTGGCGGCATGGACTAACTCCATCAATCTTTCCCTTAGCGTATTCTGCTCGTGTTTGCGCAGTTTTCCCTGCGTGTTTTTTCCAATAGCCTGACGTAGCTTAACTACGCAATCTCTCTTGCTGCCAAATGCGGGTGATTTAATAAGCTCCCTACTAAGCCTCTTTAACTTATTTCGGTCTACAGCTCGCTTTGCCAGCTTTTTTGCAATAGCCAGCCCAAGTTCGGGTTGCTGCTGGTTTATGGAGGCCTCTAAATACAACGCCCAACAACCATTCGTTGCGGGCCGTGTTTTTAACAGCTCTGCGATTCTGCTAGATTTCAACGCTCTTAAACAGCTAGGCGCTTGCGTCCCTTTGAGCGACGGGCATTTAGCACGGCGCGGCCGCCTTTAGTTTTCATTCTGATGCGAAAACCGTGGGTTCTTTTGCGGCGTGTTACGGAGGGTTGATATGTTCTTTTCATGATTTGTCCTAAGAAAACCCTCTATTTTCTCTATTTGTTTGCGTAGCGTCAACTTAATACAAGGGTTTTGCCTAATTTTTATATTTCTGGGCACCGAATTTTAGATATCCATCTGTTTTTAAATGTTTTTTATGGTTTTTACACAAGTTATCCACATGTTATCCACCCTTGGCTTTCTTGTGGATAACTTTTATGAATCGCTACAATCAAGTTCTAAGTAAATCTATGAGCAAACCCGAAATCCCCCCCTTACTGGCCCAACTCAATCCCCTTGGATTTTGGGATTTGGCACTACAAACGCTGGCAAAAGAGCTTTCGCCGCAGCAGTTTAAAACATGGATACAACCCCTTAAAATTAGGGGCTACGAAGAGAGTGAGCGACTACTTTTAATCGGGGCCCCCAACCCATTTAAATTAGATTGGATTAGGCGCACATTTTCCTCACGACTTCATGAAATTGCGGCTGATTATTTTGGCTACCCCGTTAACCTGCAGTTCACCCTGGGTGCGGATGCAAATCGTGGCGGCCCCGCCCCCGGGCGTTTGATCGGCCAAGATGTTGAGCGCACCCCCCCTCATGTGGTGATTGACGAGCAGGCAGCCGAGGCGCCCACCCCCGGTTTTGATGCCATTGATGACGTTCGCAACCCCGCAGAGCGCGAACAGGCGAAGCTTAATCCGGCCCTTACATTTGAGAGTTTTGTTACCGGCAAAGCAAATCAGCTTGCCCGCGCGGCATCCATTCAGGTGGCTCATAATCCTGGAGCCTCTTACAACCCAATGTTTTTATATGGGGGTGTTGGGCTAGGAAAAACCCATCTTATTCATGCCATTGGTAACCACCTTTTAAAAGAAAAGCCAGCTGCAAAAATTCGCTACATCCATGCAGAACAGTACGTCTCTGATGTGGTCCGCGCTTATCAACAAAAGGCTTTTGACCGCTTTAAGCGCTACTACCACTCCCTCGATCTTTTGTTAATCGACGATATTCAGTTCTTTGGGGGTAAATCACGAACCCAGGAAGAGTTTTTTTATGCCTTTGAGGCGCTGATTAACAATGGCGCGCAGGTCATTATTACTAGTGACACCTATCCAAAAGAGATGGAGGGCATCGACGAGCGTTTGATTTCACGATTTGATTCCGGTCTTACAGTGGCCATTGAACCGCCTGAGCTTGAAATGCGGGTAGCGATTCTTATGAAGAAGGCTGCTGCTGAGGGTGTGCCCATGAGTGAGGATGTTGCTTTTTTTGTAGCAAAGCATCTCCGATCTAATATCCGCGAACTCGAGGGAGCGCTTCGAAAGATATTGGCATATGTTAGGTTTCATGGTAAAGAGGTCAACATCGAGGTAGCCCGCAACGCCCTTAAGGACCTGCTTTCTATCCAAAATCGACAAATCTCGGTTGATAGTATTCAGCGCACTGTGGCTGATTTTTACAATATAAAAGTCGCAGACATGTACTCTAAAAAGAGGCCCGCTAATATTGCCCGGCCACGACAAATTGCCATGTTTATTGCCAAGGAGCTTACCCAAAAAAGTCTTCCCGAAATCGGGGAGCTTTTTGGCGGGCGTGACCATACAACTGTTTTACATGCGGTTCGCAAGATCGCCGAGGAGCGGCAACACGACTCGCATCTTAATCATGAGCTTCATGTGCTAGAGCAGTCCCTAAAAAATTAATGTGGACAAGTCTGTGGACAAAGGCTTGGATAACCATGTGTTTAAGTTGTGAGTTATTTTGTGGATAAGTGGTGGTGGTGTTTTTATGTGGGATGCCTACACAATTTGTCCACACGCATTACCAGACTTATCCACAAGAAAGTTTTCTTGGAACACCCTGATTTCGCTATAAAATTTAGGTTATTAACAGAGAACTAAGCCCTTACTACTATTACTATTTTGATATATATACAGGAATAAAAAACAATGCAATTAGTTAATGCTACTCGGGATGAGTTATTAAAACCGCTACAAGTTGTTAGCGGTATTGTTGAACGACGCCATACCCTTGCAATTTTAGCCAATCTTTTATTTCGCAAATCTGCGAATACAGTTTCGTTCGTTTCTACGGACATTGAAATTCAAATAACAACAAAAGCGGTATTTGGTGTTGGGGATGATGAGGTAACAACTACTGTGGGCGCCCGCAAGATTTTAGATATTTTGCGTGCTCTTCCAGAGGGGCCTGTTAGTTTGAGCTTGAAAGATAATCGCATGGTTGTGCAAAGCGGCAAAAGCCGATTTTCTTTACAGACCTTGTCTGCCACGGAGTTCCCTATTATGCAAACTAGCGGTGAACAAATCGCCTCGTGGAAGATGAGCCAAAAGGCATTTAAACAACTCATAAGCCAGGTCTATTTTGCAATGGCACAGCAAGACATTCGCTATTATTTAAATGGAATGCTTTTGGTGTTGGAGGGAAAAGACCTTATTGCAGTTGCTACTGATGGCCATCGTCTAGCATTTAGCCAAACAACACTAGAGAACGCCCCCACGGGCAGCGGCCAGAAACAAGAAATTATTATTCCCCGTAAAACTATTTTGGAGTGTCAGCACCTTCTGAGCGATGGTGATGAACCACTAGAGCTTAGCCTTAGCGGTAATCAGATTAAATTAAGTTTTGGGGATATTGAGTTAATCTCCAAACTAGTTGAGGGAAAATTTCCGGATTATCAGCGTGTAATTCCGAAGGGTCACAAAAATACACTAGTTGTTGGCCGCGATCTACTGCAGTCTGCCCTACAAAGAGCTGCCATCTTGACAACCGAGAAATTTAAAGGGGTGCGGTTCTCTCTTTCAAACAACAAAATAACCATTCAATCAACCAACGCTGAGCAAGAAGAAGCGCAAGAAGAGATTGAAACTCAGTACGGCGGAGAGGTGGTGGAAATTGGATTTAATGTGACCTATTTATTGGATGTTTTGGCTAACATAAAAAACAGTGATGTTCAAATTAGCTTGGGTGATGCCAACAGTAGCGCCGTTATTACACTCCCAAACTCAGAGTCATTTAAGTATGTCGTTATGCCAATGCGCATTTAGACTCAAAAAAGAAAGTAAGTTATAAAAAGATATGTCTGAAGAAAACAAAGTAGTTGAGCAGTATGGTGCCGCTTCGATTCAAATATTAGAGGGTCTAGAGGCTGTAAGAAAGCGCCCCGGCATGTATATTGGCGATACCTCGGACGGAACAGGCCTCCACCATTTAGTTTTCGAGGTATTAGATAATTCAATTGATGAAGCGCTTGCAGGTCATTGCACTGAAATATCTGTGGTTATACATACCGATAACTCTATATCTGTTATTGATAATGGTCGTGGCGTACCAACCGGCATTAAGTACGACGACAAGCACGAACCTAAGCGCAGCGCCGCCGAGATTGTGATGACAGAGTTACACGCAGGCGGCAAGTTCGATCAAAACTCATATAAGGTGTCCGGCGGTCTTCATGGAGTCGGGGTTAGTTGTGTAAATGCGCTATCTAAGTGGCTGCGACTCACCATTCGTCGTGGTGGTAAAACACATTATATGGAGTTTGGTCGCGGGGTTGTACAAAATAGAAATATCCAAAAAGAGAATGGGGTTGAGGTATCGCCAATCTCGGTAACTGGAGACACCGATCTCCGTGGGACCGAGGTCCATTTTTTAGCAGATGAAGAAATCTTTGGAAATATTGAGTATCACTATGAGATCTTAGTAAAGCGCATCCGCGAACTTTCTTTTTTAAATAACGGCGTTCACATTCGCTTGGTAGATCAGCGTAGTGGGCAAGAAGAAGACTTTGCGTTTTCCGGTGGCGTTAAGGGTTTTGTTGAGTACATTAATCAAAATAAAACAGTTTTACATCCCAATATCTTTTATGCCGTTGCAGATCGACCATCAGACTTGGGCGGAACGATTACAGTCGAGGTGGCGATGCAGTGGAACGATGGGTACAACGAACAAGTTTTATGTTTTACCAATAATATTCCACAGCGCGATGGCGGTACCCACCTAACGGGTTTGCGTGCGGCGATGACCCGCGTTATTAACAAATACATTGATGAGAATGAGGTTGCCAAAAAGGCAAAGGTGGAAATATCGGGCGACGATATGCGTGAAGGCCTCACCTGCATTTTGTCGGCAAAGGTACCTGAGCCGAAATTTTCGAGTCAAACAAAAGATAAATTAGTTTCTAGTGAAGTTCGTGGCCCCGTTGAGGATGTAGTTGCTCAGGCCCTAACCGAATATCTTGCTGAAAAGCCACAGGATGCAAAAATTTTGTGTGGCAAGATTGTGGATGCGGCAAGAGCACGGGAGGCAGCCAGAAAAGCGCGCGAAATGACGCGTCGTAAAGGCGCCCTTGATGGAATTGGGTTGCCAGGAAAGTTGGCAGACTGTCAAGAAAAGGACCCCGCTAAATCCGAATTATTTATTGTCGAGGGAGACTCTGCGGGCGGCTCAGCAAAGCAAGGCCGGGATCGCAAATTCCAAGCAATTTTGCCCCTCAAGGGAAAAATCTTGAATGTGGAAAAGGCCCGCTTTGATAAGATGTTGAGTAGTCAAGAGGTGGTCACTCTAATTACTGTTCTTGGCACCGGTATCGGGGTTGAAGAATACAAAGCCGACAAGCTTCGCTATCACCGCATTATTATCATGACCGATGCTGATGTTGATGGTAGTCATATCCGTACGCTATTGCTTACGTTCTTTTATCGGCAAATGCCAGAACTTATCGAGCGCGGTCATATTTATATTGCCCAACCGCCGCTTTATAAAGTAAAACACGGCAAAAGCGAGCAATACATTAAAGACGACGTTGAATTAAATCAGCTCTTGTTTAAGATTGCCCTTGAACAGGCGTCGATTGAAACCCCTTCCGGAGAAAAAATTTCTGGCCCAGCCCTTGAGGACTTAGCAAAAAACTATCAAACGATTCAGGCTGTAGTTGATCGGCTTGCGCGCACCATGGATGAAGATGCCCTACGTGCAGTAGCTGACGGGGTCAGCCTTAATTTTGATACAGAGGATTCCGCGAGCGAGTCTGCGGAGCGACTTAGAAGGGCATTCTTAGAAAATCAGGCCCCCCTCTCCGTGACCCCTGAAATCACAGTCCAAAAAGAAGAGCGCACGGATCGCTACCGCCTGTTGCTTGCCAGACGTATTCATGGGAACCTAAAGCTTTCTGCCCTAAGTTCAGATTTTGTTGCTAGCGATGACTACCAAAGCTTGGTAACAGCCGCAACAGCCCTTTCAGGCCGAGTTTTGGCTGGGAGTCGCGTGCGGCGTGGTGACCCAGAAAAATCAAACAAAGAGCATGTTGTGCAAGATTTTCGTGGGGCCTTTGAGTGGCTTCTTGCAGAGGCCGATCGCTCAATTAGTCGGCAGCGCTACAAGGGCTTGGGTGAAATGAACCCTCAGCAGCTTTGGGAAACAACGATGGACACAACTACGCGCCGCTTGTTGCGCGTTCAGATTGAAGATGCGATTATGGCGGACCAAGTGTTTACCACCCTTATGGGCGATGAGGTTGATCCCCGTAGAGCATTTATTGAGAAAAACGCGCTTATTGCTCGCAATTTAGATATTTAAGTCATGAAAAAACGTACAGCCCCTAAGGTGGTGGCAAAGAGCCATATTGCCGTCAAAAATTCTGATATTCATGGCCGCGGTGTTTTTGTAAAAAAAGATATCCCAAAGGGTTCGGCCGTAATTGAGTATATTGGTGAACGCATTAGCTGGAAAGAAGCCTTACGTCGGCATCCGCATGATCCTGAACAACCAAATCACACCTTTTATTTTTCGTTAGAGGATGGCAGGGTTATTGATGCAAATGTGGGCGGCAATGCGGCGCGCTGGATAAATCACTCCTGTAAACCGAACTGCGAGGCGGATGAGATTCAAGTGAGTGGCGAGAGCCGAGTTTTTATTTTTGCTCGCCGAAAGCTTTTGCCCGGCGAAGAACTTTTTTATGACTACTCTCTAAATCTTGATGGCAAGTTAAGCAAAAAAGAAAAAAGAGATTACGCCTGTTTCTGCGGTAGCAAAAAATGCCGTGGCACGATGCTGGATCTTGGTTAATACCTTGAGACGGCATGTTGTTTATTACTATTCAAGAATTAGAAGCCGCGATTAATTATTGGCGCTCACAATCCCCAGCACGGGGAGAAGAATTGGTATTGTCAAAAGAAGCAGCTGCGCTTGCCAAACCTTACGCCCTCATGATTGTTCAGGGGTCTCAACGAATTCCGATTGATATTTTGGATGAAACCTGCAAGGAGGCTCTTGCAAAGTTTTTGGCTGTTCGTAATTCTCTTTAAATAATTCGAGCAAAAGAATACAAGAGTCAACGTAAATTTTTGTGGAAACGCTAGTCGATCTTTCATCCTATTTGTGGGCATTGCTTTTGCTTGCCGCTTTTGCATCGGGCTTGGTAGATGCGATTGCAGGCGGCGGCGGACTAATTCAGGTGCCGGCACTATTTTCAGCATACCCAGATGCGCACCCTGCGACACTATTAAGTGCCAACAAGGTCTCCTCAATTGGCGGAACCATTAATGCAGCACGGCGTTACTTAAAACACGCACGCTTACCTTGGAATATTTTGGGCCCGGCTATCTTTGCAGGATTTGTAGGCGCCCTCCTCGGCGCTTTGGCGCTAAGCGTTTTCCCCCCTGAGCCCTTGCGCAAAGCTTTGCCGTTTATGTTGGTTGTGTTGTTGATCTATACCTGGTTTGCCCCGAATCTTGGCTTAGAAAATCGACCAGCGCATAAAGTGGGGAAGAATGAGGTTTTAAAAGCGCTTGCAATGGGCTTAGTGATTGGCTTCTACGATGGGTTTTTTGGGCCAGCGACGGGAAGCTTTTTTCTGTTTGCCTTTGTGCGTATTTTTTATTTCGATTTTCTTCACGCTTCCGCCGCAACTAAACTTGTGAATGTTGCTACCAATTTTGCAACCGTCTTAATGCTTGCAAGTCTTGGCTTTATTGATTGGCCTCTGGGTTTAAGCTTAATGGTTGCAAATATTGTTGGCAGCCAAGTTGGAACGAAACTGGCGATTCAGCATGGCAGTCATTTTGTTAAGAAGTTCTTTTTGGTGGTTGTGCTCGCTCTGATTGCGAAATCAGGGTATACAGCATTTTTTCCTATTTAAATCAATCATTTATAAAATAATTAAGTGATATTGTCGACTCTGTTTCACGTGAAACAGTAAAAATGCTATGATCAACGCCCGACAAGAGGGCAATCCATGCTTTATTCCAAGAAATTTGATGTCATAGTGGTGGGCGGAGGCCATGCCGGCACCGAAGCTGCTCTCTCGGCTGCTCGGATGGGTTGCACAACTCTTTTGCTAACCCATAGCATTGAAACCCTTGGTGCGATGAGCTGTAACCCCTCGATTGGCGGTATTGGTAAAGGCCATTTAGTAAAAGAAATCGATGCCCTAGGCGGCGCAATGGCAGCCGCGACAGATGAAGCTGGAATCCAGTTTCGCATTCTTAATTCCAGCAAAGGGCCTGCAGTTCGTGCAACGCGCGCCCAAGGCGACCGCCTCTTATACAAGGCTGCGATACGGCGGCGTCTTGAAAATCAAAAAAACTTAAGCTTGTTTCAGGCGGCAGTAGACGACTTAATTGTCCAGGGCGATCGGGTTTTTGGCGTTAAAACCCAAGGCGGCCTTGAGTTTAGGGCGCAAGCCGTAGTATTAACTGCCGGCACATTCTTGGATGGAAAGATCCATGTTGGATTAATGAACTACAGTGGCGGGCGCGCCGGAGACCCCGCGGCAATGACCCTGTCTGCTAGGCTTAAGGAGCTTGCCTTACCGCAGGGGCGACTTAAAACAGGGACGCCACCGCGCATTGATGGGCGAACCATTAATTTTTTGGTGATGAGCGAGCAGCCGGGGGACTTAGACCCTGTTCCCTGTTTTTCCTATATGGGCCGACCTGAGCAGCACCCGAGGCAAGTGCCATGCTGGATTACCCATACCAATGCAAAAACGCACGACATCATTCGTGGGGGGCTCGACCGATCTCCTATGTACACAGGACTTATTGAGGGGGTCGGCCCGCGTTATTGCCCTTCGATTGAGGACAAAATCCATCGATTTTCGGCAAAAGATAGCCATCAGATTTTTTTGGAGCCAGAAAGTTTGACGACCAATGAGTTTTACCCGAATGGCATCTCAACCAGCTTGCCATTTGATGTTCAGTTAGATTTAGTTCACAGTATTCGAGGCCTTGAGTTGGCTGAGATCGTGCGGCCGGGCTATGCGATTGAATATGATTACTTTGATCCTAGACGGCTTAAGCATAGCCTAGAAACGAAGGCAATAGCAGGGCTTTATTTTGCCGGTCAGATTAATGGCACCACTGGATATGAGGAGGCGGCTGCTCAGGGACTTTTGGCGGGAATTAATGCGGCACTTGCCGCCAAGGAACAAGAGCCATGGCTTCCCAAACGCAGCGAATCATATTTGGGCGTGCTGGTTGACGACTTAATTACCCGGGGGGCCCAGGAGCCTTATCGTATGTTTACGAGTCGCGCAGAGTATCGCCTCAGCCTTCGGGAAGATAACGCGGACGCCCGCCTTACGGAGCAAGGGCGCTTGATGGGCTTGGTAGGCGATCCGCAGTGGGAATTTTTTCAGAAAAAACAGGATTATGTTTCACGTGAAACAGCGCGTCTTAACGAGTATCGTGTTGGCCCTCGGCATGCTGCAGCACCAGCGCTGATCTCGCTTCTTGGCCAAGCCCTATCCCATGAAAGCACCCTTGCGGAGGTCTTGCGTCGTCCAGGGGTATCCTATCGAGAGCTTATGAAGGCTGATAGTCTTTTGGCGGAGGGGACCCCATTAATATTGGATGCTCAGTTGCAAAAACAGGCCCTAGATCAGGTAGAAATATCAATTAAATACCAAGGCTATATTGAAAGACAGAAAACTGAAATTGAGCGACATGAGCACTATGAAAACCTCTCCTTGCCGACCCACTTAGATTATTCTCTGGTAAAGGGCCTATCTGTGGAGGTTTGGCAAAAGCTCAATGACCATCAGCCTCAAACTTTAGGGGAGGCCTCGAGAATTTCTGGACTCACTCCTGCCGCCATTTCTTTGTTATTGGTTCATCTTAAGAAGGGCATTGGTAAAACACAGGTAGTTTCATGACGGTCTTGAGCTTGGAAAGAAGTCTCACCGACCAAGGCTTGAGCTCTGAACAAATTAAGGCCATGGACTACTTTTTGAACGAGCTCTTGCGCTGGAACCGCGTGCATAATTTGACCGCAATTGAAGATACCGATGCAGCTATTAATTTGCATCTAATTGATTCTATTATAATTTTTCCGATACTAATGCGTTATTTGGATAAAACTTTAGACCTAGAAGTGGCGCCTCGACGGATTGCCGATATGGGGTCGGGTGGCGGCCTTCCAGGGATTCCACTTGCGATATTGCAGACCCAGTGGAGCTTTCATTTGGTCGAAGCAAGTAAAAAGAAGGCGGCTTTTTTACAGCATGTGCGTGGCGCGCTTCATATGGCAAATGTGAGCGTTATGGCAAAGCGCGTTGAGGATGTTGCCCAAGAAATGGCAGGAGAGTTTGATGCAGTAACAGCGCGCGCATTTACGCGCCTAAGGAGATTATTGGAGCTGGCCCGACCTCTGCTAAAGCCATCGGGTCTGGTATTTGCGATGAAGAGCCAGCGTAGCGATGAAGAAATTGCAGAGGTCTCCAAAGATGAATGGAGACTTCTGGAAGAGTGCGTCACTGCTCTGCCAGGACAAAAATTAGACCGACGTTTATTGATTTTTCAAACTAAATAAAAAGTAAAAATGGCAAAGATATTTTGTATCGCAAATCAAAAGGGTGGTGTTGGTAAAACAACTACGGCAGTCAATCTTGCTGCTGGGTTGGTTGCACAAAAACAAAGGGTTCTTTTGGTTGATCTTGATCCTCAGGGTAACGCAACGATGGGGTCAGGGGTTAATAAGGCTGAATTAGAAAACAGTGTTTACCAAGTGTTAATTGGTAGTGCGTCAGCGTCGCAAGCCCTTTTGCACGCATCATCAGCGGGCTATTCGGTATTGCCTGCAAATCGCGATTTAGCTGGCGCAGAGGTAGAGTTGGTTGATTTGGATAATCGCGAGATGAGGCTTAAATTGGCCTTAAAAGAAATTCAAGAACAGTTCGATTTCATTCTGATTGATTGCCCACCGGCTTTGTCTTTGCTGACTCTTAATGGTCTTTGTGCAGCCGACGGCGTGGTGGTGCCCATGCAGTGCGAATACTTTGCCCTTGAAGGCCTGTCAGACTTGGTTAATACAATTAAACAGGTGCATGCCAATTTAAATCCTGGGCTAAAGATAATCGGCCTCTTGAGGGTTATGTTTGACGCTCGCGTCACATTGCAGCAACAGGTATCAGAGCAGCTCTTGAAACATTTTGGCGACAAAGTATTTAAGACAATTATCCCCAGAAATGTTCGTTTAGCAGAGGCGCCATCATTTGGTTTGCCCGGGGTTATTTTTGATCAATCAGCACGTGGAGCCCAAGCCTATATTCAATTTGGCGGTGAAATGGTTGAGCGTATAAAGACACTGTAGGAAGAAAATGAGCATAAATAAGAAAAAAGGTTTGGGAAGGGGTTTAGACGCCCTCCTTGGTGACTCGAATAAAGCCGCAGCGGGTGATTTTGGAGAGGGCGCCAAGAACACCTTGCCACTCAATTTATTGCAAGCAGGCAAGTATCAGCCAAGACAAAAAATGGACGACACGCCATTACGAGAATTGGCTGACAGCATTCGGGAGCGAGGAGTCATCCAGCCCTTGCTGGTTCGTGGTTTAGGAACGGGCCGCTATGAAATTATTGCGGGTGAGCGGCGTTTCAGGGCTGCGAGCATCGCTGGCCTTAAAGAGATACCCGTTCGCATTGTAGACGTGGATGATCAGGCCGCCGCGGCGATGGCACTGATTGAGAATATGCAACGCGAAGACCTTAATCCGCTTGAAGAGTCGCGCGGACTAGCGCGCCTCATTGAGGAGTTTGGTTTTACTCACGAACAGGCCGCTAAAGCAGTTGGAAAGTCGAGAAGTGCGATTAGTAACTTATTGCGCCTTTCTCAGTTAGCAAAGGCTGTGCAAGCAATGCTAATGGCTGGCGAGCTCGACATGGGGCATGCTCGAGCCCTATTAAGCTTGCCGGGCTCAAGCCAAGTCGCTCTGGCACAAAAAATTGTGGTGCAAGGCCTTTCGGTACGTGAGGCTGAGCGCATGGCAGCTTCAGCAACCTTGGTTTCCGGCGATTTATCAAAGAAAAGGCCACCAAAGGGCACTGGCAAGGCCGACCTGCAGAATCAAGACCTTAGGCGCCTGGCACAGAATATGGCTGATATTGTTGGTTTAGAGGTGGAGTTTAAAAACAAGGGCAAAGGCGGAGAGTTACGGTTTTATTTCAGTCAATTTGATGAGCTTGATTCCCTTATGAAAAAACTGGGCATTGAATCAAATTAAGTAATAAAAGCACCTAAAACAATTGATCTTGATGGGGCAAAATAATAGAATGTGTAAGCTAAATTGATACTCAAAAAAGATCATTCAGCGCACGCTTGGGATGAGTTAGATGAGCAGCAGTTGGCTTATCGGACCTATAGCAAGGAAGAGATGGAAGCCCTGCGGCGGGCTAAAAAAAAGGTATTTTTTACCTTTTCGCCGTGGGCGGTCATCGGCGCGCAAATAGTTGTGACAATATTGAGCGCGCTGTGCTGGTCCTTTTTTGGAGACCCCATAGGATTTAGCCTTTATACTTATTCGGCTCTTTGGGGAGGATTGACCGGGGTTTTTCCAGCAGCGCTTTTTGCCATGCGACTTGAGGTGGCAAAGCAAATGAAAAACCAAACCCCGGGCAATTTGTTGGCTGCAATTGTTTCTGGTGAATTTATAAAGATTGCCTTAACAATTGCCATGTTTGTATGGGTAGCTTTTAATTATCCAGATTTGAAGTGGATACCGTTGTTGGTCACTTACGTTATCACGCTAAAGTGCTATTGGCTTGCGTGGTTTTGGCGGTGATTAGTGTTTATATTGTGTACTAAAGGAATTGCTTAAAAAATGGCAAGCGCAGCGCACGGAGCTCCAAGTGAGCCCTTAACACCAACCGCATATATTGCAGAACACTTGCAAAATCTTAACAATATTGGCGGTGCACAAACTTCCATTATTGATTTCAGCGTCATTAATCTAGACACGTTGTTTTGGACTCTTTTAATGGGTCTTATTACTATTGGCTTTCTGCTAATCGCTGCAAGACGAGCAACGCCTGGTGTGCCAGGTCGTTTTCAGGCCTTGGTTGAAATGCTTGTAGAAATGGTTGATACACAATCCAAAAGTATTGTGCACGGCGATAGAAGCTATATTGCACCCTTAGCGCTCTTTGTATTTTGTTGGATTATTTTATTAAATACCCTCGATCTTGTTCCCGTTGACTGGGCCGTGGGTGTTAATCACTTCTTGGAAAACTTTGGCGTTCATGTTCCTCATCACAAAATAGTGCCAACGACAGATTTAAATGCAACCTTAGGAATGTCTTTTGCCGTTTTGATACTTGTTTTCTTTTACAGCTTTAAGATCAAGGGCGTCGGCGGCTTTGCGCACGAGCTTCTATCTGCCCCCTTCGGTGCAAAATGGTATTTAGCACCCTTCAATTTAGTTTTAAACATCATTGAATATATTGCAAAGGGAGTATCCCTTGGGATGCGACTTTTTGGAAACATGTATGCAGGAGAATTAATCTTTTTGTTGATCGCCCTGCTCGGAAGTATCTGGACTTTTAGTTTGGACCTTAGCGTGCTTGGATTGGTTGGACATGTGATCGCAGGATCGGCATGGGCAATATTCCACATTCTTGTTATTTTGTTGCAAGCCTTTATTTTTATGATGTTGACCTTGGTCTACATTGGACAGGCGCACAGTCATCATTAATTAGCCGTTTTTATTCTTTAACACCGCTTTTATTACTTAGGAGTCAACATGCAAGCATTTTTAGCAAATATTCAAGGCCTCACTGCAATTGGTATTGGTCTCATCATTGGTCTTGGCGCCCTTGGCGCCTGCTTGGGAATTGGCCTTATGGGTGGAAAATTTATCGAAGGTGCGGCTCGCCAGCCTGAGTTAATGAATGAATTGCAAACCAAAATGTTTCTGTTGGCTGGCTTAATTGACGCTGCCTTCTTGATCGGTGTTGGTGTTGCGATGTTGTTTGCTTTTGCAAACCCACTGCTCGCCGTTATTAAGTAATTTTGTTTTGAGCCACAGTGGTGGCCTTTAACTACAAAATGTTTTGAAAGGAACATCGTGAATCTTAACGCGACCTTATTCGCGCAAATGATCGTTTTCTTCATCTTATGGTGGGTCGTTGCGCGTTTTGTATGGCCACCTTTAGTGAAAGCGCTAGATGAGCGCTCCGCTAAAGTTGCGGACGGTTTGGCGGCGGCCGAACGTGGCAAGATGGATCTTGAGAATGCCACCAAAAATGCAGAGTTAGCTATGGCATCTGCCCGCCAAGAAGGTGTGCAACGTGTAGCAGAGGCTGAAAAAAGAGCGCAAATCGCCGCTGATGAAATTAAGGCAAATGCGCAGGCAGAAGCCGCGCGAATTATTGCCCAAGCAAAAACCGATGCTGAGCAACAGGTTGGCAAGGCACGGGATGAGTTGCGCAATCAAGTTGCAGGCCTAGCGGTCAAAGGCGCAGAGCAAATCTTGCGTCGTGAGGTTGACCCCAAAGCACATGCGGCCCTATTGGACCAATTAAAGGCAGAACTATAAATGGCTGATATTGCCACAATTGCTCGGCCTTATGCCGAGGCCTTATTTGCAAGCGCTAAGCCTGTTGATCTGAGTGCTTGGGCAAATCAATTAGAAAACTTAGCGGCATTGTTTGAGAATGCCGAATTGATTGCGTTGGCCAATAACCCAAAATTAAGTTCAAATGACCTGTTCAAATTAATTGAAGGTCTTCTTCAGTCGAAGCCTGATCAAGGCCTCGCTAGCTTCTTAAATTTGTTAGCCAATAACCACCGCTTAGTAGTATTGCCAGAAATTGCAAAGCAATTTATTGCTATGAAAAACCAGAGCGAGGGAGCAGCAGAGGCAATCATTACATCCGCATTTCCGATGGAGGGCGGAGCTTTAACTGAATTATTAGCAAGTTTGAAAAAACGATTTGGTGGAAAAGAGCTGCGCCCGACGGTCGTGGTTGACCCAGAGCTGATTGGTGGCGTTCGCGTACAAGTAGGCGACGAGGTTTTGGATAGCTCGATTAAAACCC
>Ga0214921_10002264_pt1 | contig 31523 bp, 5 predicted proteins | sample LL1505_MetaG_FD_177992 | JGI IMG/M metagenome (GOLD analysis project Ga0214921, IMG submission 177992) | Freshwater microbial communities from Lake Lanier, Atlanta, Georgia, United States - LL-1505 | ecosystem: Environmental > Aquatic > Freshwater > Lake | place: USA: Georgia | collected 2015-05-28 | reverse complement strand
TCACTGTTAATCATTGACTTCCATACTTCAACACTATCAGCACGTGGTGTTAAGTATGGCTTGCTTGGGAAGTTTTCAAATGTATGTCCTGCTACCCAGCCTGCACTGAAGCCAGGAACCCAATAGTCATGTTGAACAGTATGTACTTGATTGCGTAGAATAACGCCGTCTACGCCTTCAATGCGTTCAAACACAGACACCAATTCTGGTGCGGCTGCAATATAAACTTTATTTGCACCTGCATTTTTAAAGCTAGTTGCAAAACGACTGTGAATAATTTCATCACCATAACCACCCTCAAGTGATATGATGATATTCTTACCTACAATGCTATGTTGTTCTGGGTTGAAAATTGGTGCGTCTGTACGTAATGGTGGACTACCATATACGCTTAAGAAGCGACCATTCTCTAAGTATTGGCAACCTTTTTGATAGTCACCGTCTTGTATTAAGAACCAACCACGATTAAAGCAATGACGCATCCAAATATCTTGTGTGTTCTTACCATTTGGATCAAGAATTTTGTCCGGACCAATTGCTTCTAGCTTGTCACTTAATACTCTTGCTTCTTCATGTCTACCTTCAAGTTGAAGTTTCAACATTTCGTCTATTTCATGCATGTTTTTCCTCTTTTACAAATTTGATGTAATACTTATCGAGGAAAAATGATGTTTAAATATTTTTGATGAATGATCCGTTTCCTGCTCCGCCTGAACTTGTTTCACCTTGTCGCAATGCTAGTGTTCCGATTGCTACTGGGCTTGTGACAGTTTGATTCAAATAGAAGTTTGGTGAACCCAATTGATAATTAGTGTTTAGTCCCCAAGCATAAAGCGTTTGTGTAATATCTGTTGCCAAACTCAAATCATTGCCAGTACTAACATTTAACCAACTGTTTGTACCAATCTGTACTGGGCTACTACGATTAACTGATTGCCCGTTTGCTGGAGTTTTACCCCAAGCATATAACAAACTATTTGTATCTATCGCAAGAGTATGACTGTACCCAGCACTTACTTGACTATAACTACTTGTACCAACTTGAACTGGACTATTAATATATGCAAACTGCAACCCGCCCACTTGTACTGGACTGCTACGGCTAACTACTGTATTGTCAGCAACTTGACCTGCTGTATTAGTACCCCATGTAAACAATCTACCTGAACTATCTATAGCACTTGCCGCACTACCCGCTTGTACAAGTGTATAACTACTACCAGACACCGTGTTTAATCTAATTGGAATTAATGGGCTTGTCATTGTGCCAGCAAATACTTGTACTGGACTGCTACGACCTGCAACAGTAGAAGCATCACCTAGTTGTCCTGCATTATTTTGACCCCATGCAAATAGTAAATTAGTAGTGCTTCTAATAGCAAATGTATTTGATACACCAGCAGTAACAAATGTATAACTACTTGTGTTACCTGCGATTTGTGTTGGGCTAGATTTACCAACTGTTGTACTGTCACCTAATTGACCTATTGTGTTTTGTCCCCAACTCCATACAGTATTATCAGTAGCTGTCGCAATAGTATGTGCGCCACCAGCAGAAACAATACTCCAACTCTTAGCTGTTCCAACTTGAACTGGGCTACTAAATAATTTCTCTTGTACACTCCAAATACTTCCTACACCAGTTGATGCAGGTGCTGATTTAGTAACTGTAGTATTATCACCTAATTGTCCATTTGTTCCTGCACCCCATGTAAACAATGTGTTGTTTGAAGTTCCCATTGTACTTGTAAAACCTGCTACAATACTATCCCAGTTTGAATAAGAACCGGTAGCACTACTTGCAGTAAATGGTGCAACTGCTGTTGTTATTGATACACTATTGTTATTAGTAATAGTAAAGGCATTAATTGAATTATCAATAATAGTTGCATTTTGTAATGTTAGTAAAACAGTTTCTGTTCCAGTTAATGCAATAATATTTGTCATTGCTGATTGTGTAGTTCTTAATATATTAGTTGGTACGGTGAAGTTACCGGTGTAAACTGCGGTTCCTTTGACTAATCTAACATTACTTATATATCCATTCCAATAACTATTAGCTAGACCAGTATAACCAATTTTAAGTACAGATTGAGTAGTATAGTTACCAGTTAAGCTAGCGTTGGTTCCAATACTTACTCCATTCAACCACATTGTGCCAGCACCGGATTGACGAGTAACTGCAATATGATACCAAGTATTTCCCACTAAAGCAGTAGGCACAACAATAGTGTCAGCACCGCTCCAATGACTCCATCTAAGAGTACTATTATACCATGTCACTTGCCAAGTAGTATTATCACCTGATACTATATTACTTATTAGTGTATACTGATTAGTATCTGCTGGAATCGTACCGTTCCAATAAAACCAACATTCAACTGTAAAATCATCGGTGCCAAAAACAAATGCAGGGTTTGATGCTATAGAAAGAGATTGATTTGTTCCATTAAATCTACCACTATAGTAAGGTCCAAACGGGTTACTACTTGATGCCGCAACTGTTCCAGTATTTGTAATAGTGAATGCATTAGTTGAATTATCAACAATTGTTGCACTTTGTGCGGTTAGTAATGATACTTGACTTGCCGTTGCACCTTGACTTGTTGTAGTCAATGCACCTGTGCTTGGATAGAAACCAGTTGTGTATAGTGCTGTACCTTTAATCAATCTGACGTTAGATATGTACCCATTCCAAAAGTTTATAGTTCCACCGCTACCGTTTACTCCACCGATAAAAACTGACCGAGTATTGTTATAGTCTTTTGTAGATGTACCCGTAGCAGAAAGTGTACCATTAATGTACATGTAAAAATTATTACTTGCATCTCTTGTTACTGCAACATGATTCCAAGTATTCAACTGTATTACTGAACTTGAAGTCAAAACAGTACCGGAAGCATCAACGAAAGAGATATAATTTGTTTGAAGTTTTCTCAATGACCAATCATCAGAAGTTGTAGTTCCTCTTTTTGATATAATTGTATCAACACCACCAAGTGTTTGATTATTATAGAACCAGCATTCGATAGTAAATGCACCTGTACCAAATTGTAATGCAGTGCTATTTGCAATGCTTAGATATTGTGTAGTTCCGTTAAATTGATAACTATAGTTACTTGCTGATGTTAAACTAACTGCGACCGGTGCACTCTTACTAACAAGCGTACTATCTCCTAATTGTCCACTACTGTTAAGTCCCCAACCATATGGTAAGTTGTACGTAGCATCAATGCCCATACTATGGCTTGCGCCAGCACTGATGAAGTTCCAACTTGTAACCAATCCTGTATCAACCTGTACTGGACTGCTACGGTTAATAACACTATTATCACCTAATTGTCCTGCATTATTAAGTCCCCATGCATATAATGTCAAATCAGGTTTCAATGCTACTGTATGACTGCCACCACTGCTGATGCTTATATAACTACTTGTACCAACTTGAATCATTGAACGTTTAACAAATGTAGTCCCGTTACCTAAATATCCAACAGTATTATCACCCCATGTATACAATGTACCATCTGATTTAAGTGCAACGCTATAGTTTAATCCAGCTGCAATTTGACTCCAGCTACCAGTACCTATTTGTGCAGGACTACTTCGATTATCATATAATGTAGGTGTAGCAACTGGTAAAGCAAAAGATTTTCCAACAGTAGTACTATCACCTAATAAACCAGAAGTAGCGTCACCTGTATTAAATAAAATTCCATTAGTTGAAATAAGATTAGTATGACTTTCTCCTGCACTTACTTGAGTATATGAAGGACCCAACATCAAAGGTAGTCCATAGAATGTAAGAGGGAAATTATTTGATGAATTATCTTTAATACTAGAGTCTTGCAATGTTAATAAAGAAACAGTGCCTGTTAATGAACTTACAACACCTGAACCAGTTGCTCCAACTGTACTAGTTGTTAGAGGTGCTGTAGTTGGGGTAAAATTGCCAGTATAAATACCTTGACCTTTGATAACACGAAGGTTAGATATATAACCAAACCAAGGATATGTTGGGGTAGTACTAGATGCTTGGTCTCCAATTCCTACATTAGTTGCAGGAGTATAATTGTTGGCGGCAGTATATGTTCCTGCACTAACACCGTTAATATACATTGTATGAACATTTCCAATTCTTGACACTGCTAAATGTTGCCAAACATTACGTATTAATGTTGTACTAATTACCAATACATTACCAAACCACATTCCAATAACAGGTCCATTTTCAGTACCAATAACAAGTCCACCTCCCCAAGTAACATCTACACCATGATGGTATAACAATTGGTATCTAGTAGTACCAACACAATGCATCCAGCATTCAAAAGTAAAATCACCTGTACCAAATTGCAACGCCGCATTATTCTGTGCTATTACCAATTCTGTTCCACTGAAATAAGTACTGTAACTATTTGTAATACTAGAACTATTAATTTGTACTGGATTACTAAACATTGTTTGATAGTTTGTACCAACTTGGACAGGACTGCTACGCAACGCAGTATCACCTAGTCCCAATTGACCTAGAGCATTTGCTCCCCAAGCAAACAATTGATTAGATGTTGTAACTCCAAACATTATGTCTTTGCCTGCTCTAACACTAGTCCAACTACTTGCACCTACCTGTACAGGGGCACTACGGCTTGTTGTTGCTAACGAACCTAATTGTCCACTACTGCCAAGACCCCATGTAAACAATCCACCTAAAGTTGTAATGGCTGCTCCTGTACTGATGCCAGCACTTATTTGACTCCAACTAGTTGATCCTACTTGAACTGGACTACTACGCGGTGTTGTTACTCCACTACCTAATTGTCCGTTGTTGTTTAAACCCCAAGTAAATAATCCACCATCAAGATATCTTAGTGCCATAATATGGCTATCACCAGCACTAACTTGCGTCCAACTACTTGACCCAATCTTAGTAGGAGATGGTAAGTAAGTATCTGTTGGGTTAGTTAAATTAGAAGTTAATGTGGGAGTTAGTTTAGCAACTGTAGTGCCATCACCCTGACCGCCAAAGCTAGCATTATTGCCATAAACAAACACTCTATTAGCAGAAACACCGTTAAACATAACATATCCACTAGAAATCATAGACCAACTACTTGTTCCAATTTGAAGTGGGCTACTGCGAGTTATTGCATCGCCTTGACCTGTAACATTAGCACCTCCCCATCCAAACAATGATCCACCGGTTCTAATAGCGGCATATCCACCTGCGCCGGCGGCAGTTACCGCAGCCCAATTACTAGTACCAACTTGGGTAGGGCTACTGCGAGTTATTCTATCATTCAATCCTATCTCACCGTTTGGGTTATATCCCCAAGTAAATAATCTATTACTAGCATCAATAGCACCTGCGGCAGAGACGCCCGCCGTTACAGTAGTCCAACTACTTGTTCCTATTTGTATTGGACTGGATTTGGCTACTGTCGTATTATCACCAAGCTGTCCGAAACTATTAAGTCCCCATGCAAATAATAACCTATCAGTGTTTATCCCGTATGTACTACCTGTTTTGGTAGCTACAAAAAACCAACTACCAGGTATTTGTACTGGACTACTGCGATTAATAACATCGTTTAATCCCAATTGACCTTGATTATTAGTACCCCAAGCATATAAAGTGCTATTAGATTTTATAGCAAATACTGATATCTCAGTTGTACTAGCCAAACCTATAAATACTTTACTCCAATCACTATCCGTTCCCACTTGAACTGGACTGCTACGAGAAACAGTATTATTGTTTCCAGTACCATAATCTCCTGATCCCCAGTACCATAGTGTACCATCAGTCTTTATTCCGGCACTAGCATAGAACCTACTATTGTCATTTCCGCTAGCTACATAAGACCAATTACCTGCAATTTGCACAGGATTACTACGACTGGTTGTGGTGCTAATACCTAATGCCCCGTATAAATTGTCACCCCATACCCATAGTGTGTTATTTGAAAGTAATGCTGTATTCGCACCTGAAACCATAATAAAAGACAATAAAGTAGGCGTTGTTACAATTCCAGAAGTATTATTACCCCAACCATACATTGCACCCGTTGTGTCAATTGCCATTGCATGACTACCACCTGCACTTATTACGCTCCAACTACTTGTACCTATTTGCACCGGGCTACTACGGTTAATACTGTCGCCTAAACCTAATTGATATGAACTATTATTTCCCCAACTAAATAACAATCCATTTGATATTATGCCGATAACGTATCCTGAATCACCTGCACTTATACTGGTCCAACTGCTAGTACCTATTTGTACTGGACTGCTACGATTTATTGTATCACTTAATCCAAGTTCTCCGTTTGAATTAAGTCCCCATGACCACAAACTACCATCGCTCTTAATTGCAAATGTACTAGATATACTTTTTGAAGTTGATGTCCAGCTAGTTGTGCCAATTTGTACTGGGCTACTGCGATATTGAGTAGAACTTATACCAAGTTGTCCGGAACTATTATCACCCCAATTCCATAATGTATAATCATTGTGAATACCTATGCCATTGCTAATGTTTATCCAACTCAGTGGGTTAACTATACCTAAATTACCCTTAGTACCTTCTCCCCAAGCCCATATTGTGTTGTCTGTACGCAAAGCCATACTATAATTTGTACCAGCGAATACATTAGTCCAACTACTACTACCAACTTGTACTGGACTGCTACGATTAACTGTATCATTTAATCCAAGTTGACTGAATAAATTATTACCCCAAGAATATAATTTACCATCAGTAGTAACTGCTAGTGTATGAGCATTGTTGCTTGCGCTTATCACACTCCAACTGCTACTGCCAATTTGTGTTGGCTGACTTCTTAATGCAACATCATTTAATCCAAGTTGTCCGTTAGTATTAGTGCCCCATATAAATAATCCACTATCAATTCTAATAGCTGCCATAAAGCTACCACCTGCTGTTACAGATGTATAACTACTTGTACCAACTTGTACGGGGCTACTTCTAAGGTTTGTAGTACCATCACCTAGTTGATATCCTGAGTTAGTGCCCCAAGTAAACAATCTATTATCATATGTGATTCCAGCCATGTAATCTCTAGTAGATATTTGACTCCAATTACTTAAACCTACTTGCACAGGTGAACTACGGTTAGCAGTGTCGCCTAATCCTAAAGCACCATTGGCATTATTACCCCAAGTAAACAATAAACTATCACCACGAATGGCAGCACTAGTATTAATACCGGCTGCAATGTTATTCCAACTAAATCCAGTACCTAATTGTACAGGACTACTACGATTTGCAGTAGAACTATCTCCAATTTGTCCTACAGTATTACTACCCCAACCATACAATTGACCATCACTGCGTAATGCTAATGTATGACTACTACCTGAACTTACTTTAGCCCAACTTAGTACACCTGCCTGTCCACTTGTGTTAAGTCCCCAACCCCACAAACTACCATCACTCTTAATTGCTAATGCATGACTTGGACCTGCGGCTACATCACTCCAATTAGTTAATGTACCAACTTGCACAGGGCTACTACGATTGGTTGTTAAACTAATACCTAATTGTCCACCTGCATTATTCCCCCAAGACCACAATGTGCCATCAGTTTTAATACCTAATGTATATCCTAGTGTAGCAACTTTTGCTCTTGCTATTTTCTTAAATTGTGAATTACCAAATCCTAAACCAAGTTGTACCGGGCTACTACGATTAACCGTTGTACTATCACCTATTTCACCTGATGCATTACTACCCCATATAATCAATGCGTTATCTGTACTACGAACATAACTCTGAGCATTGTTATTTGTGTTACTTGCTGTGCCTAATGCTGTGGCGGGTGTAATATATCCTGATTGTAACTGACTGTTATCGCCCCAAGAATATAATTTATAATCACTGCGAATAGCAAATGAGTTGCTTAGTCCAGCACTGATACTTGTCCAACTACTAGTACCTATTTGTGTTGGACTACTTACTGTTTGAGCTAAACTAGTACTTATTTGTGCCGGACTACTAGTATTAACACTTTGGCCATTTAATGGAGTAGCTCCCCAAGCAAACAAATTAGGTAATGGTTTATTCTCATACATTATGCCTACCGCAGCGGTAGAATTTGCGGCAACAGAAGTAAAACTGTAACTACCTATTTGAACTGGACTGCTACGATTTACAGTATCACTTTGTCCTAATTGACCAACATTGTTATATCCCCAACCAAATAATGCCCCATCGGTTCGTAAAATCCAAGTAGTATCAATAGTTGCAATGATTTTACTTACAAGCATACCAGAAGCAAGTTGTACTGGGCTACTATACTTGTTTACAGTACTACTAAGTCCTAAAGCGCCATAGTTTGCTTCATCACCCCAGCCCCATAAAGTGTTATCACTACGAACTGCATAACTTGCTCTACCAGTAGCGCAAACAACACCATTCCAACTATTTGTACCTAGTTGTACAGGACTACTACGATGAACTGTGTCACTAACTCCTAAATATCCCCCAGTATTATTTCCCCAAGTAAATAATTTATAGTCGCTAGTAACTGCTATAGTGTAACCATATGATCCATAATCCGTTGCAACACTTATCCAAGAACTTGAACCAATTTGAACGGGACTACTACGATTGAATGTATCTCCTAACCCTAGTCTACCCATATTACCGTAGCCCCATGCAAACAATCTACCTTGAATATCTATTGCAAAACTCGTTAAACCACCTGCATTTACATAGGTATAACTACTTGTGCCTATTTGTACTGGACTACTGCGATAACCGCCTACTACTGTAGGTGAAAAATTGCCTAATTCACCTTGCCCATTATATCCCCAAGACCAAAGCGTACCGTCTCCTTTAATTGCTAATACATGACTAGAACCAACTGATACCATACTCCAACTACTTGTTCCTATTTGAACTGGGCTACTTCTATCGTTGTTATCATTGACTCCTAATAAACCAATAGTAGTATTTACGCCCCATCCCCATAATGTGCCATCATGTTTTTTTGCAAAAAACACTGAACCAGTTCCATAAACTGCGACCCAAGAATAAGGATAACTTGATATTCCAACTTGTCCTACAGTGTTCTCACCCCAACCGTATAATTTATTGTTTGTATCAATAGCTAAACTATGATTACCATAACTACTTACTTGGCTCCATGAACTAGTACCAATTTGCGTTGGGTACCATCCAAACGGATTTAATATTTGACCAGCAGTTACTGTTCCGGTGGCAGTGAGAGTTAAATTATTTCCGCTGTTATCTATTAATGTAGTGTTTTGTAATGTTAATAAACTTGTATTTACCAACGATGTTAATGGGGTTTTACTTGGTACAAAATTTGAAGAATATAATGCAGTACCGCCTTTAATGAATCTCATATTTGACATAGATCCAGTGAAGTATAAACTAGCACCTTGTGATCCTATGTAAATAGTACCATTTGAAGTATTATTAGATGAATTAGCGTTATTAGTTACTTGTATTCCATTTAAAAATGTGTAACAAAATCCACCAGTTCTAGTCCATGCTACATGAGTCCAAACATTCAATGATACTGTTGCTGTGTTATTAGCATTATTATTATCTGATGTAGATATTTGCCAAAATATTTTTCCAGTTGAATCTAAAAATATTTGCCAACCGTTACCATTATTCCATGGACTTAGTAACATTGCCTGTGATGCTGGCAAAGCAGTAGGATATATCCAAACTTCAAAAGTGAAGTCACTTGTACCTATTGTGAATAATGCATTTGATGCAATAGTTATATAACTACTTCCACTAAACAATGTACTGTAACTATTTGCGTTAGTATAACCTAATTGTGTATAAGTGTTATCGCCCCATGCATACATTGCTCCTGTATTAGTAATTGCCGCTGTATGACTTAAGCCGGCACTTATTTGACTCCAGCTACTTGAAACACTAGTAATTTGAACTGGTGCACTACGATTTGTGCTAGTTCCATCGCCTAATAGATAACCTGCATTACTACCCCAAACCCATAATGTGCCATCATTCCGAATAGCAACTGTGCGTAAACCATTAACACTTACACGATTCCAGTATTCACCTGCTCCACCGGGAGTGGTTGTAATTAATGTCGGACTACTTGTATTAACTGTTGTGTTATTGCCTATTTGCCCTGCACTGTTGTTACCCCATGTATACAATCTACCGTCACTGCGAATTGCCGCTGTATGACTTGGTCCTGCACTTACTTGACTCCAGCTATATGTAAAACTTGCATTAGAAAACTCACCTAACAATAAGTTTGTTTTGCTACCCCAAGCCCACAAACTACCATCAGTTTGTATTGCTAATGTGTTTGGTGTTGTTCCGTATGCACCTAGTGTACTAAAGTTACCACTAGAGATTTGCACTGGGCTACTACGAGATATTATATCATTGTATCCAAGTTGACCTGTTGTTCCTAATCCCCAACCAAATAATTTATTATTACTATCAATAGCATGTACCCAAGTTGCACCGTATGCAAATACATTAGTCCAACTATTTAAACCTATTTGAGTTGGTGCACTTCTAAGTACTGTGGTTGCAATAGTACTATCGCCTTGTTGTCCATTAGTGTTTGCGCCCCATGCAAACAACCCGCCATCAATTCTTATTGCATAAGAATATAAATCACCTGCACTTACTTTAGTCCAACTACTAGTACCAACTTTAACTGGACTACTGCGACTAACTAAACCATCACCTAATTGTCCTGATGTACCTAAACCCCATGTATAAAGAGTGTAATCTGATTTTATTGCAATTGCATGGCTCTTACTGGCTGCTACTGCTATCCAACTACCACCACCTACAACTTGCACTGGATTACTGCGGTATGCAGTGTCACCTAATCCTAATACACCTGTAACATTATATCCCCAGCCCCATAGTGTACCGTCATTGCGAATAGCAAGAACAGGTCCGCCGCCTGTTGGTGCATTTGCTGAAACTAATGTCCAGCTACTTGTACCAATTTGAACAGGACTACTACGATTGATGGTAGAGTTATCACCCAATTGACCAAAGTTATTAGTGCCCCATGCAAATAATAATCCATCATTGCGAATAGCAACAGTATAATCTGCATTACCAGCAACACTAGTCCAGCTATATGTAGTTTGTACAGGTGTATTATATCCTAGTGTACCAACTGTATTATCGCCCCAAGTAAATAATCTATAATCACTTGTAATAGCAGTAGTATGCGTATTACCAGCACTTACACTGAGCCATGAACTGGTACTAACTTGCACAGGACTACTACGAGTTAAATAATCATATAGACCAAGTTGACCAACTGAATTTAATCCCCATACAAATAATTGTTTATCACTGCGAATAGCAACAACATGACTACCGCCTGCACTAATTGCAGTCCAACTACTAGTACCTATTTGAATAGGACTACTACGATTTGTAGTTCCAGCATTTAAATCACCGAGTTGCCCAACACTGTTTAATCCCCAAGTAAATAATAAATTATCACCCCGTAAACCAACACTAAAATTTACACCTGCACTGATATCATTCCAAGTATAACTAGGATTGCCAATTTGTACAGGACTACTACGACTTATAGATGTGCCGTCACCTAATTGCCCCTTATCATTGAATCCCCAAGCATACAATGTATTATTGCTTTTAAGTGCTAATACATGGCTAGGCCCTACACTAACTTTACTCCAGCTAGTGCTTACTAATTTAGGGGCTTGACTATATGTTGTACTATAAGCAGCCACTTGAACAGGGCTGGATCTAGTTATACTCATGTTCCGTCACCAAGTTGTCCGTAAGTATTGAGACCAAATGTGTTAATTGTACCATCAGATTTTGCTATTACGTTATGTAAATCTCCTGCACTAACTTGACTCCAACTACTGGTACCAACTTGTACAGGACTACTTCTATTTATCGTACTAGAACCACCGAGTTGACCATTTACGTTATATCCCCATGCCCACAGTGTATAGTCTTTTTTAACACCTAGGGTATGTGTTCCGCCTGCGCTTACACTTGTCCAAGAACTACTTCCAACTTGTGTTGGACTGCTTACATAATAACTAGAATAATTACCAGTACTTACCGTGACTGGACTATTAAATTTAGATGTACTTGCTCCAATTTGTACCGGGCTACTGCGTGATATAATATCATATAATCCAAGTTGTCCTGAAGTATTCAATCCAGTAGCAAGCAATATTTGTGGTGAATAGTTAGGTACGAATGTAGTATGTGTGCCACCAGCATTGACTAAATTATATGAATTTGTACTGATTTGTACTGGGCTACTTCTAGCAATAGTATTCCCTATACCTAATTGACCTTGTGTTCCTAATCCCCAAACAAATAATTTATTATCAGTTGATATTGCGGCAGTAGTGTTATTCCCTGCACTTACAATACTATAACTGCTACTTCCAACTTGAGTTGGACTGCTCATGTTTGGAATTGATATTGCTGTAACTTGAACCGGGCTACTTCTATTAGTTAAATAAGATATAGTTGGATCTCCGAGTTGACCCTGATTGTTTATTCCCCATGCATATAATGTACCTGTATTATCAGTTGCAACAATATGACTACCACCTGCGCTTATATTATTCCAATTAGTTTCTAATCCAATTTGAGTTGGCGCGCTACGGTTGATTGTATTTGTCAATCCTAACTGTCCAAAGACAGCATTATAACCCCAACCGTATAGTTTATTAGATGAACCCAGTGCTATAGTATTCGAATCACCTGCACTTACTTGTGTTCCAAATAAAGCACCGGCTGCTACTGCGCTAGGGAAAGGAGTATTTAATAATCCATATGATATAGTACCAGTTGGTGTTAATGTTTTTGTACTTGATGAATTATCAACCAATGTTGTGTTTTGGAATGTTAATAACACTGTATTTGTAATCGCAGTTAATGGGCTACTAGGCGTTGTAAAATTACTAGTATATACTGCTGTTCCTTTAACTATTCGTAAATTACTTATATAAGCATTATTAAAATTGTTAGCTGTTGATGGTGTATTGCCTACATTCAATATAGTAAGTCCTGATGTACTTGTAACATTTGCTGTCGTTATAGGAATATTAAAACTAGTAAATACCCCGTTCAAGTAACAACTAACTGTACCAGAGTTTGCTACAAATGCTATGTGCATCCAGGTTGAGTATTGAATTTTTGTAGTTGCATCCGAGATATTCCCGGCCGTAACAAATCTAATGGTAGCATCATTTGTTCTGGGTAGTATAATTATCCTAATATTGTTATTGGCGGCACCCTGATCCAACACATAGTATTGGGTTTGAGAAGTAGTTCCCAAGAAACAGAAAAACTCAACAGTAAAAGTATCACCTAGAGCAAAATCACTACTTGATGTTGTTGTAAGGTAACCAAGTGTAGTAGAAGCAACATAGGTACTATAAGCATTAGCATTTGTTAATGTATTAGTAACCGTGCCAACTTGTACCGGGGCACTACGGGATACTACTGAGGAATCACCTAATTGACCATATATGTTATATCCCCAAGCAAAAACTGTATTATCACTTTTTATACCAACAGTATGACTACCACCTGCACTTACATTTATCCAAGAATTACTACCAACTTGAATAGGACTATATTCCATTGTTGAAGCTAGAGTACCAACTTTAGTTGGAGTTGATTTTGTAACACCGGTATTATCACCTAGTTGACCTGAAGTTCCAAGACCCCAGGTGTATATATTATTAGTATTATCAATCGCCACACCAGTTGATGCACCTGAACTAATACTAGTCCAACTAATAGAACCAACTTGCACTGGACTGCTACGTGAGGTAAGTGCTGTGCTACCTAATTGTCCAGTAGTACCAAACCCCCATGTAAATAAAGCACCGTCAACTACACGCAATGCCATAGTATGATTTAACCCAGTACTTACACTAGTCCAACTACTAATACCAGCTGTTACTCCACCAGGACTCAATCCAACTTGTACTGGGCTACTACGGCTTATACCGTCACCGACAGTGCTAGCATCGGTTAAGCCAAGTTGACCTTCAGTATTTCTACCCCAAGCAAACAATGTACTGTCACTACGAATAGCCATTGAATGACTACCACCTGCACTTACACTAGTCCAACTACTATTACCTATAATAGTAGGTACGTTAACTATTGACGGAATACTTGAACCTACCATTTGAGGACTACTTTTAGCAACAACAGTGTTATCACCAATTTGTCCACCGTTATTTAATCCCCATGCTTGCAATGCGAATGTACTAGCCATGATAGCCATACCATGTGATCCTGGCATTGCGTTAACATAAGTACCTCCACCGGTGACAGTAACCATACTACTCTTACCAATAGTGGTGCCATCACCTAAACCACCTGATGTGTTGTTTAATCCCCAAGCCCATAATACGTTTGCAGTAGTGATAGCATATACTGTTCCAAATCTTGCATTTACTTGAGTCCAAGAAAATCCAGTTGCAGTAGAAATTTGAAGAGGAGCACTACGGGCGACTGCAACTAAATTACCATCTCCTAATTCACCTGATGTATTAACACCCCAAGTATAAAGTTTACCTAGATTATCAACACCTGCCATTGCAGTAAGTCCAGTAGCAATTGCAGTCCAAGAAGTTGCTCCAACTTGACTAGGACTGCTACGATGTGCTACACTTCCTGCAGTTGACCCATTTCCCGCACCACCCAATTGTCCACCTGTGTTATTACCCCAAGTATACAGTCTACCTAAATTATCAATACCAGCAGTTGATGTATTTCCTGCGGCTATTTGTGACCAGCTAACTAATGGAACAGTGATTTGTACAGGGCTAGATTTATTGGCAACATCTCCAAATCCTAACATTCCATAAAGAGCATTATTACCCCAAACATACAATGAAGCATCTGCACGAATAGCAAATGATTGTGACATGGCAGCAGATACTTTACTCCAAGTATTAACTGAACCAATTTGTACCGGACTACTGCGATTGATAGTATCACCCGTTGCATTACCAGCACTTACTAATCCCAACTGTCCTAAGGTATTAGAACCCCAACTCCACAAGGTACTGTCAGAACGCACTGCTACAACATGTGAATCACCTGCGGCTATCTGACTCCAACTACTTGTTCCAACTTGAGTTGGACTACTTCGATTAACTGTATCACCAAAACCTAATTGTCCACCTTGATTATTACCCCATGCAAATAATAAACCATCACTACGAATAGCTACGGAGAACAATGCTCCGGATGCTATTTTTGTCCAGCTAAATGTTGTACCGTTATTAGCAGTTTGTCCTATATTGTTTAATCCCCAACCATATAACTTATTATCAGATTTGATTGCAAGTGTATGACTACCGCCGGCACTGATTGCATTCCAACTACCACCACCTGATACTTGCGTTGGACTTTGTATATTACTGTTAGTTAAACTTTGTAATGTATAGTTACCTAAACTACCATAAAAATTATTACCCCAACCATATAATGTTTTATCACTGCGTGTTGCTAGTACATAGTTTAAACCTAAACTAGCACTTACTAAACTCCAACTGTCTGTGCCTAATTGAGCAGGACTACTTCTACCTATAGTGCCGGCTGCAGGATCACCTAGAGATCCTTGGCTATTATCACCCCAAGTCCATAAACTACCATCACTACGAATTGCATAACTATTACTTAGACCTGCACTAATTTGTGTGTAGCTACCGCTTGCTACTTGTACTGGACTACTACGATTTGATGTTGTTCCGTCACCTAATTGCCCTATGTTATTAAGTCCCCAAGCAAACAATCTACTATCACTGCGAATTGCAAGTGTATGTGTTCCACTTGACACAATTTTAGACCATGTAAATGTAGTTGTGCTACCTGATATACCTAACTGTCCAGTATCATTTCTACCCCAGCTATATAATTTACCATCGATAGTAATAGCCATAGTAAATTGATTGCCACCTGATACAACACTCCAACTACTAGTACCAATTTGTACAGGACTTAATGGTGAGGCAGCACCGCCCACACCTCGCTGACCATATGAATTATCACCCCAAGCAAACAAACCACCATCACTACGAATAGCATAAGAAGTTTGTTGACCTGCTGTTGATGTTCCACCTGTTGCAACCATTGTCCAACTGCTATTTCCTATTTGAACAGGGTTGGATCTAACTAAAATAGTACCATCACCGATTGCACCAAATGTATTTTCCCCCCAACCATACAATTTACCAGTATTGTCAATTGCAAAATTAGTTAATGAAGCTCTAGTTGTTTTACTCCAATTAGTTAACGTACCTACTTGTACAGGACTAGACCTACTAGGAACTGATGTGTTATCCCCTAATTGTCCTTTATCATTAGCACCCCATGTCCACAATGTGCCATCGCTTCTTACTACTGCCGTAGTAGAGCTACCGGCAGAAATCGAAATAAATGACATGTTAAAGCCTAACTGTCCATTAGTATTATTACCCCATGTAAATAATCTATTGTCACTTGTCAATGCAGTACTATGACTATATCCTGCGCTTATTGCAACCCAACTACTTGCACCTATTTGAGTTGGTTGACTACGCAATAGAGTATCACCTAGGCCAAGTTGACCAAATGTTTGTGTACCCCAACCATATAATAAACTGTTTATATCAATTGCTAATGAGTGTGTTGCACCGGCACTGATTTGTGACCAACTACTTGTACCAACTTGAACTGGACTACTACGATATGTAGTATCACCTTGACCTAATTGATAGCTTGTATTAAGACCCCAACTATATAGTGTACTATCATTTTTAATTGCAATTGTATAGTTATTACCTGCCGCTATTTTACTTGCTATAAAATATCCTGTACCAGCAGCAGGCGCACTTGCTTGAAATGGCGCAATAGTAGAGCTAATAGTAGAACTATTGTTATTTGTAATAGTAAAATTACTAGATGAATTATCAACAAAGGTACTGTTTTGTAATGTTAATAAAACAGTTTCTGTACCAGTCAATGCAGTTATGTTTGTACTAGATGCTTGTACTGTTCTTAAGATATTTGTAGGTGGAGTAAAGTTACCTGTATAAACTGCGGTTCCTTTAACTGCACGGAAGTTAGATATATATCCAGGGAAATAATAATTTGATATCCAATTTGAAGATTGAGCGTCACCTGCACCAAGTCTAATACCTGATATACCAGAGAAATCTACACCGGCAAAGTTACCACTGTCAGCTACTGTACCGTTAATATAAAAAGAAATAGTGTCAATGTTTCTGACAATAGCTACATGATACCAAGTGTTTACATTCCAAGTAACTCCAGAAGTAAAATATGTATTTGATGTAGTACCATCTAAACTATATACAAATTTTATTTGACCTCCTAGCCCGTTAATAGCAAAGTAAGGAATACTTGCCCCGTTAGTATAGTTTCCATATACAAAAGGTGCAGTAAGATTACTAACTGCTGAAGTTGCGTATAGCCACATTTCAACAGTAAAATTACCAGTACCAAAATCAAGTATACTGCCTGAATTAGCAACTTGAATTGATTGATTTGATCCATTAAAACTACCACTATAGTAAATGAATGGATTACTATTAGATACTGTTGCAGTTCCGTTATTAGTAATAGCAAGTGCATTACTAGAACCATCAACAATTGTTAATGCATTAGCCGTTAATAAACTTGTGTTTGCAATATTACTAAAAGGTGATACACTTGGTGTGAATGCTGATGTGTATAATGCGGTACCTTTAAGGACACGTAAATTTGAAATATACCCGTTAAAGTAGTTAGTAAATCCACCACCATAATATCCAACATAAAAATCGTTTGCTGTAAAATTAGTTGTAATCCAAGCACTTGAAGTTGGACTAGCACCGCCCGAACCAGTATCAGTAAATATTAACACTCCATTTAAATATAATTTTCCAAGAGAAGTGCTTTCTCTAACTAAAGCAAAATGATACCATGTTGATTGATTTATAGTAGCATTAGCATTTGTATATAAGCTTCCATCATTTGCCCATATTCTAAATCCTGCAGGAACTACAGTTAATTTTAATCCACCCAATAAACCAAAAATTGTAAATTGACCAGGGGCAGCTCCAATATAGATCCAACCTTCAACCGTGTATGGATTAGTACCTAGTGCAAATGCCGCGTTAGACGCTACACTAAGATATTGACTTGTACCATTAAACAATACGCTATAATTTAATACTGTACCAGCAATACCAATTTGTACAGGAGCACTGCGACTTACAATAGTAATATCACCGACTTGTCCACTAGTATTCAACCCCCAACCATAAGCAACACCATCACTTGCAATAGCAACAGTATGACTTGCACCTGCACTTACACTAGTCCAGTTTGATGTTACAACACCACCAATATTAGCATTAATTTGTGTTGGGCTTTGTCTTGCAACGGTATCACTTGTACCTAATTGACCTGATGTGTTTAATCCCCAGGCATACAATGTACCATCACTACGTAATGCTAAACTATGTGCATCACCATTGCTTAATTGTGTCCAGCTATAACTTGTAATAGTGTTAGTGCCGGCTTGTCCGTATAAGTTTTCACCCCATGCAGTTAGTGTACCATAAGGGTCTATAGCCATTGTGGAGTTATTGCCTAACGCTAATGTTCTATAAAATCCACTACCAACTTGTATCGGGCTACTACGCATTATTATTGTCCAAAATTATCATCACCCCAAACATATAATGTATTATTTTCTGCTAGTGCAGTCGTATGACTTGCACCAACACTCACATTATTCCAATAACCAGCAACTTGTACTGGACTGTTTCTATTTGTTGTATCACTTAATCCTAATTGTCCTCTTGTATTTAGCCCCCATGTCCACAGTGTGTTATCCAATTTAACACCACCGGTGTGATCCTTGCCTGCGCTGACTGCTACCCAAGAACTTGTACCTATCTGCACTGGACTACTGCGTGAAACAACACTTGTATCACCGACTTGTCCACTAACATTCAATCCCCAACCCCATAATGTATTATCATCACGAATTGCCATGCTATGACTATATCCAGCGCTAATAGCAGTCCATCGACTAATACCAATTCTAACTGGGAAGTTAAATAATGGTTGATTAGTTGCTGGCAATTGAACTGGACTACTACGATAAGCAGTATCACCTAAACCTAATTGTCCACTAGTGTTTAATCCAGCCAAATATAATGCTCCAGCATGTAGTGGTGTTGCACCTATACCACCTCCTAGAATACTCCAGCTATACAGACTTCCCAATTGTACTGGACTACTACGTGTAACCGTTGTGTTATCTCCTAATTGACCATTAACGTTTAATCCATAACCCCACAAACCATAATTAACATCTAACGCATGAATAAAGCTATCACCTGCATTTACACTAGTGTATGAGCTACTAGTTGCCCAAGTTATAGGATTTATTGCTAGATTAAAAGCAAATCCATCATCTGTTGTAATTTTACCCCAACCATATAATTTACCAAGAGAATTGATTGTGGCGACTGTGTTTCCACCAGCACTAACAAAGTTCCAACTATCTGATCCTATTTGCAATGCATTACTACGATGCGGACTTGATATGTCAGTACTTGCATTATATCCCCAACGCCACAATGTATAATCTTTATTGATTGCAATGCTAAAATCAGTACCAGCAGCCACGCTTATAAAACTGTTTAACGTATCAACTTGCTTAGGTATATATTGAGCAATAGTACCACCGTTACCAGTTTGTCCGTATATATTTGTCCCCCAACTCCACAATGTGCCATCAGATTTAATTGCTACAGTATGTGTTCCACCTGCCGCAATTGTATTCCAACTTGTACCGGCAGATACTTGTACTGGACTACTTGTATTAATAAATGTAAAGCTACTTGCAGTAGTAGCAATTTGACTTGGACTTGATTTAGTTGGCAAAGTATTAACTGTAGTGCCGTCACCTAATTGACCTTGAGCATTAATACCCCAAGCATATAATCTACCACTATTATCTATACCTGTGCTGTATGCGTTACCCGTAGACATTTGAACCCAACTTGCATTTGTAAATGTACTAACAACTACTGGGCTTGGATATACAGTTTGATACATACTAGATGCTAAACTACTTCCTAATTGTGTTGGTGCGCTACGATTAGCAGTGTCACCTAGTCCTAATTGACCTGAGGTATTAGTACCCCAAACAAATGTAGTGTTGCTGATTGTAGTTCCAATCATACTACTTGCACCTGCATTGACTGCTGTCCAACTGCTTGTAGCTACTAATGTAAATGCACTACGACCTACAACTGTACCGGCACCTTGTTGACCGTTGTTATTTAATCCAGTTGTATATAATGTTCCTATAGTTGTAATTGCCGCACCAAATGAATATCCTGCACTTATTTGTGTATAACTACTTGTACCTATCTGTACTGGACTACTACGATGTATAGTTGTTGCAATACTTTGACCCAATTGACCTTGGTCGTTTTTACCCCAGCTGAATAATCCACTATCACTGCGAGTAGCATATACATGGAAATCCCCAGCACTAACTTGCGACCAACTACTTGTTCCAATTTGAGTTACAGATTTAACTATATCAGTCATTTGATTTGCTACACTACCAACTGCTGTTGGTGCAGATTTATCAACAGTAGTACCATCACCTACTTGACCAACATTATTTCTACCCCAACTGAATAATGTATATGCAATTGTTAATGCTACTGTATTTTCTGTTCCGCCTGTGCTAACTGCTATCCAACTACTTGTACCAACTTGTACTGGACTACTGCGATTCGGAGTAGCACCACTACCCAATCTACCATTAATACCGTAACCCCACGTAAACAATCCACCATCAACTGCTCTTAAAGCATTAGTAAATAAATCACCGGCTGCTATTTGTGTCCAACTGCTTGTACCTATTTGTGTTGGACTTGATACATTATCTAATACTAAGTTAGTTAATGAAGCAATTTGCACAGGACTACTACGCAATGCAGTATCACCTATACCCACTTGACCTGCTGCCTGAGTACCCCATGCAAATAATGTTCCGGCTGTAATAATTCCTATAGGATTTGTTGTACCGCCAATTGTAGTCCAATTACTTGCACCTATTTGGACAGGTGAACTACGCAATAATGTTGTTCCTGCACCATTTTCATAATTAGCACTGCCTCCCCAATGGTATAATCGTGGACCGGTTGCTATACTGATACCCATAGCCCAGCTTGTTCCGGCTGCAATAACACTCCAACTACTTGCACCAATTTGACTTGGGCTACTGCGACTTGTATTACCATATGCTACAGTTGTTCCATTACCAGCACCGCCTAATTGACCACTTGTACCTAGACCCCAAGTAAATAATGTTCCGGCACTAGATGTTGCCATACTAAAACTATTGCCGGCGGCTACTAAGTTCCAAGAACCTGAAATTTGAACAGGTGCGCTACGATTAACTGTATCACCTGTAGCAGAATTTGTTGGTGGCACATTTACCATACCAAGCTGACCTGCATTATTTAATCCCCATGCATACATTGTACCTAAATTAGTAGTTGCCAATATATGTTGTCTAGCACTGATGTTATTCCAACTTGTACCTGAACTAATTGCAATAGGGCTACTTACACTGGTAGTATTTGATTGACCCAATATACCGTTTGTATTGTCACCCCAACCAAACAATGCTCTATCATTTCTAATTGCAAAGCTAGAATCGCTACCTGCAGCCACAACAGACCAACTATTGTCTGTGCTAGTACCAATTTGAATAGGTGCGCTACGAGTAGTTGTATCACCTGTTCCTAATTGTCCACTATTATTTGCTCCCCAAGCCCATAATGTACCATCATTTCTTATTGCTACAGTATGCGATAATGTTGCTGATACCTGTGTCCAGCTATAGTTAGATGAATTTGTGTAGAAGGGGGTTAATGTACTAGTTGTTATACCAGTACCTATTTGTGTTATTGTTTTTACTGATTCGGTTGAATTATCAATGAATATATTATTTTGACATGTTAATAAAACTACGTTAGATGAAATTGCACCTTGACTTATTGTGGTCAATGGTGTTGTGCTTGGTGGGAAATTGCCTGTATACAATGCTTGTCCGTTAACAATTCTTACATTTGATATATACCCTGTCATTAAATTAGAGGGTGCTGCTGCATCAGCACCTATACCAAGAACCACAGAATTATATCCCAATGATGAACTATTAGTCAATACAGTTCCGGTTGATACACCATTTACATACAAATTAATAGAGCTTCCGGATCTTACACATGCAACATGTACCCACGAGTTATTAGTAGGTGCCGGGCCAGTACCAATATCTGTTCCGGTAGTCGCATTTAAACTTATTTGCCATTTATTTACAACCCATCGTATATCAAACCAACTAGTACTACTTTTCATACCAATTAATGATTGTGGGGTTCCTATAGCAGTATTAGTAAAATACATCCAACCTTCAATTGTAAAATCTCCCGAAAATACAAAAGAAGCGTTTGCGGCAATACTTAAAGAATCAGTGGTTCCATTAAAAGAAGTACTATAGTAATTATAATTATTTGAGACAGCAATTTGTGTTGGTGCTGATTTATTAACTGTATGACCTAAGCCAAGCTGTCCCTTGTCATTACGTCCCCAACCAAATAGTTTACCGTCACTGCGTAGTGCAACACTGTAACTGTCACCACCTGCAACTTGTGTCCAACTTAATGGTGTATTATTATTTGTACCAATTTGTCCATATTCATTGCGGCCCCAACCCCATAATGTGCTATCACTGCGAATTGCGAAAGAGTTATTGTTACCAGCACTTACTTTAGTCCAGCTACTTGTACCAACTTGTACTGGACTACTGTATGCTATTTGAATTCGTTGATTATATCCTAGTTCGTTGTATTGATTATTGCCCCATGTCCATAGTGTTCCATCATTACGTATAGCTAATACATGTCCTGTACCTGCAACTGCAACAGTACTCCATGTTTTATTACCTGCAATTTGTACTGGACTACTTTGTGATACTGTATCATTCTGACCTAACTGTCCATAACTATTGTCACCCCAACCCCACAGTGTGTTGTCACTTGCACGAATAGCAAAAATATTGCTTGGTGTTACAAAGACTTGACTCCAACTTGTAATCCCAATATCAACACCCACTTGTACCGGGCTACTTCTATATGCAGTGTTGTATATGCCTAATTGGCCATATCTATTATCACCCCAAACCCATAACGTACCATCAACTTTAATACCTGCACGATTATTATTTGATCCTGCAACAACACTCCAACTTGTGCTTGTTAATGTTGTTGTACTAATTTGAGTTGGTGCGCTACGATTAGCAGTTGTACCATCACCTATTTGACCGCTACTATTATCACCCCATGTATATAACTTACCATCATTGCGTGATGCAACACCTGCACCTATGCTTGTATAACTTAGTGGAATAGCACTACCTGCTTGTCCATAATCATTACGACCCCAAGCATATATATAACCAACATTATCAATCGCAATTGAGTAATTATTACCGGCACTTACTTTAGTCCATATACCATTAGTTCCAATATTCACTGGACTACTACGATTAACAACAACTAAATCACTTTGTCCTAATTCGTTATATGTATTATTGCCCCAAGCAAATAATACACCGTTACGACTAATAGCAATGGCATGTCCAGTACCACTGATTGCAATAGAGCTCCATTCACCAGCATTACCAACTTGAGTTAACGCACTACGACTGATGGTATCACCTTGACCAAGTTGACCATAAGTGTTATCACCCATCATATACAATGTATTATCACTACTCAATATCGCAGTGTTCAATGGTGTAGTTATAATTTGTTTATAAGTAGCAGAACCATAGAATCCACCTAATTGTGTTGGGCTACTTCTGGCTGCACGTGTACTGTCACCTAATTGCCCATAAGTGTTATCACCCCATAGATATAATTTACCTACAGTACTACCTATACTTGATTGAATACCCGCTGTACTTTGTATACTATTCCATACAAAAGCATTGATGTTGTTTAGTTGATTATAATCATTCAATCCCCAACCATACAATACATTATTGTTACCGTTTAATGCTAATGCAAGTGAGTAATTATTTCCAGTAGAAATATTTGTATAACTAAGAGTACCAATTTGAGTTGGGCTGCTTAAATTAATAAATTCATTATTAATTCCAAGTTCACCGTATGTATTTCTACCCCAGGCAAACAATGAACTATCTATTTTAGTAGCCAGATTATGACCAGTATAACTTGAAGTTATTAATGACCAACTACCTGCAATTTGTATTGGACTTGATTTACTTACTGTAGTGCTGTCACCTAATTGACCGTATGTGTTATCGCCCCATGTATATAATGTGCCATTACTGCGAATAGCTAAACTGTTCAATCCAGTTGATACTGTTGTCCAGCTTGTACTACCAGTAGAAGATATGCCACTGAATGGGTTGTGTGGTGTTACTGCTGGTGTACCGGCTTGTGTTATTGTAAATCCGTTACTTGAATTATCAATAATAGTTGCATTTTGTGCGGTTAATAATGAAACTGTACCTGTAGATATACCTTGACTTGTAGTAGTCAATGGGCTTGTAGTTGGTGTAAATTTACTTGTATATAATGCTTGACCTTTAACTATTCTAATATTGCTTAAATATCCATTTAAGAACAATGTAGTGCCGAGTTCTGATCCAACATATAATGTAAGTGAATCATTAAAATCAGTTGTATTTCCAGTAGCAGATGCTTCTATCACACCATTAACAAAAAGTCGTACTGTTCCACTAGAGCGTGTTACTGCCAAATGATACCAAGTTCCAACAGTTGGTGTAGTAGTACCTCTTAAATATTCTGCGGCATTAATATAGAAGGCAAATTTATTTACGCTTCCAGAATAATAAAGCTCCCATCCAACATTTGCCGACCATTTAGATAATAATGCAGAAGAAGTAGTAAAAAATGTATTAAAATAAACCCAACACTCAAATGTAAAATTCACTGTACTAAATTGTAATGCAGAGTTATTTGTGATACTTAGATAATCATTAACACCATTAAACCCTACACTATATGAAGTAGTAGTACCATCTAACAATAATGGTACTTTACTATTAACTGTAGTACCCAATCCAAGTTGACCGTTGTTATTGTTACCCCAACTCCATATTGAACCTTGTGAATTTATTGCGAGTGCATAATCTTTGATTGCAACTTGACTCCAACTACCACTTGTTACTTGTACTGGGCTACTACGGTTAGCAGTTGTTGCTAATCCAAGTTGCCCTACGTTGTTATATCCCCAAGTAAATAATCTACCAACACTGTCAATGGCTGCACTTGTGCTAATACCAGCACTAATTACACTCCAGCTACTACTACCAATTAGTACAGGACTACTTTTATTGACGGTAGTAGCATCACCTAGTTGACCTTGTCCGTTGAATCCCATGGTATACAACGCACCGTCGCTACGCAACAATAATGAATGTCCACCACCTGAACTAATTTGTCTCCATGATATCCAACCTAATTGTCCGCCTTGATTATTTCCCCATGCATACAATTTACCGTCAGTACGAATAGCCATTGAGAATTGTTGAGTTCCTTGACCAACTGCTATGTCTTTCCAGTTATTAACTGCGTCAATAACAACTGGACTAGACTTAGCAACAGTTGTTCTATCACCCAATTGCCCACTTGCATTATTACCCCAAGCATATAATGTACCATCAAAACGAATACCTAATGAATGGGTAGGACCAATAACTACTTTACTCCAACCAATGCCTAATGTGTTTAATTGTCCGCCAATTTGTCCTTGATCGTTTTTACCCCAACCATATAAGATACCATCGCTACCTAAACTTAGTGTATGACCTTCACCAGCACTTACAACAGTATAACTACTATTACCAATTTGCACAGGACTACTTTGATTTGCTAGTGTTGTGCTGATTTGTACTGGGCTAGATTTATTAACAATAGTAGTATCACCTAATTGACCTGATGTACCTAATCCCCAAGCAAACAAAGCACTGTCTGTGCTACGAATTGCAATTGAATGACTAGTGCCAGAAAGAATAAAATTATAAGTATCAGTACCAACTTGTACTGGGCTACTTCTATTAACAGTTGCAGTATCACCGAGCTGACCTACGCTGTCAAGGCCCCAAGTATATAAATTACTTGCTGAATTAAGCATCAATGTGTGTGCGGCACCTGCTACAACTTGGGTTGCAATAGTACTGCCGGTTGCAATTGCACTACCAAAAGGCGTATTTTGTGAACTAATAAGTGAACCGATTGTAGTAATAGTAAGTGAATTTCCTGAAGTATCTGCTATAGGCATATACTGCGCTGTTAGTATGCTTGTGTTTGTTATTGCTGTTAATGAATTTACAGGAACACTGATTGAAGTCACTGTAGGATCGTATACATTACTGCCGTTGACAAATCTAAAATTAGAAATATAACCCGGAAATCCTATTGCTGCAAAACCATTATTACCAGAGACGTTAGTACCACCTATTAAATTAAATGCAGAATAAGCAGTTGCGATAGTAGTTGTACCTGTACTAGACCTAACTCCATTTAAAAATACAGTAGTCAAATTGCTAGCATTTCTAACTACAGCAAGATGATACCAAGTATTAGTAGACATAGTTGGCACAGTAAAAGTACTAGCACTTGCAATATATGCATCAACTTGGACAGTGGTTGCATTGTTTAATCTAACATTTAATACACTTGAAGTTCTTGCTGAGGGTCCAAAGAAATATATAACAGATGCAAAACTAGTTACATTAAACCACAATTCAACAGTATATACTGTTCCTACACTTACAGAAGGAAATGTAACATATCCTGCAGTAAAATTTATAGCGTATGCATTAGAATCAGATAATCCGGCGGCGGCACCTACTGTTACAGGTGAATTACGATTAAGTGTATCGCCCAACCCCAATTGCCCATTAGAATTCAATCCCCAGGCATATAATGAATTATCTGTTGTTATACCAACATTAAATGATAATCCTGTACTAACTTGACTCCAGCTACTAGTACCAACTTGTACAGGACTACTACGACTTATTAAATCACCTAATCCTAACTGTCCAGTAGTTCCCAATCCCCAACTCCATAGTGTACCGTCTGTTCGAATACCTAATATATGTTGGTCTATCGCAAACGAACTCCAGTTATTATCACTATTAAGTAATGCAATATTTGACCTATGAACACCTATTACTCCACCAGGGATAATACCATTAGTATTATCACCCCAGATATATGTTAAATTATTATTATCTATTGCTATACTGGTTTGATATCCTGCAAATACTTTTTTATAGTCGAATCCAATTACTATTGGACTTGATTTTGCGGTTACTGTACCGTCACCTAGTTGACCAAATGTATTACTACCCCAAGTATATAATACACTGTCATTAGTTATACCCATAGAATGTACTGAACCAGCTGCAACATCAATCCATGTGTTTAACGCACCAATTTGAATAGGACTTGATTTACTTACAATGGTGCTATCACCTAATTGACCACTAGTACCTAGACCCCAAGCCCATAATGTACCATCATTTTTAATTGCTATAGTATGAGTACTTGAACTACTGATTACAATTTTACTCCAAGCAATATTGTAATTAACTACAGTAACATTTAAGTTATTACCAAGTTGACCCCAATCATTTGAGCCCCAAGTAAACAATTTACCATCACTTCGAACAGCAACGCTATGACTACTACCAGCATCTACACTAATCCAAGAACTAGTGCCTAGTTGAACTGGACTACTGCGATTAATTGTATCCCCTGTACCTAATTGACCTAATTGATTACGACCCCATACAAACAATGCACCGTCATTACGAATAGCTAATGTATGTGTTGGGCCTTCGCTTACTTGTGTCCAGTAACTACCTGAATAAGGTGTATTAAGACCTAATTGACCATAGTTATTGTATCCCCATGCCATCAACGAACCATCAGATTCAATACCTACAGTATGTGTCCCGCCTGCACTAACTTGACTCCAAGAACTAGTTCCTATTTGTACTGGGCTACTACGATTGATTGTTGTACCATCACCTAATTCACCGTATGTGTTATCACCCCAGGCATACAGTGTATTATCCGTAGCTATCATTACTGAATGACTTTTTCCTCCACTTACAGATAAATTTGCATATGTTAAAAATACATTTTTAAAAGGTGTATTAGTAGAAGTTGTCAATGATCCAACATTTGTTATAGTAAATGCGTTAGTTGAATTATCAACGATAGTGGTATTTTGTGCCATTAACAACACTGTATTTGTTATGGCGGTTAGTGGTGTTGTACTTGGTGTAAATGCTGAAGTGTAAACTGCTGTTCCCTTAACAATACGAACATTACTTATATATCCAACAAGTCCTTCAGTAGCATGACCACCGATACCAACCACTGATGTACCCGCAATAGATCCTGAATCTGTTACTGGAGTTCCAACACTTACACCATTTAAATATAAAGTAAAAGTTGTTCCAGTTCTAACAAAAGCAACATGATACCATGTATTAACTACAATCCTAACTGCTCCACTATTAACTGTAGTACCTGCTGCTATAGCATAAGCCTGTACCTGATCGGTTAACAGTCTTATTAAAAAAGCATTTCCCCCACCAAAATTCCATCTATCAATTAAAACTTGCGTAGTTGCTACAGTTGATGTGTTAAACCAACATTCAATAGTGAAGTCCCCAGTACCTAAATCAAATGCAGAATTAGATGGCACACTTAAATAATTTGTTACACCACTACTGTTATACACACTATATGCATTAGAATTAGCAAATGGTGGTGCTGTAGTTACTTGTACAGGGCTAGATTTACTAACGATTGTATTATCGCCTAGTTGTCCTGAACCATTGAATCCCCACGTCCAAATTGAATTATTTACATTAATTGCTAAAGTATGATTACCACCTGCTGAGACTGAAGTATAATAAATAGTAGTACCAACTTGTACCGGGCTACTACGATTTGCTGTGTCACCTAATCCAAGTTGACCATATCTATTGCCGCCCCAGGCCCATAATGTACTATCACCTTTAATAGCGACAGTATGACTTAAGCCTGCACTAACAGCGTTCCAGCTACTTGTACCAATTTGTACAGGACTACTACGGTGTACAGTTGTAGTATCACCTAATTGAAATTCAGTATTTCTACCCCAGACAAATAGTAATCCATCACTACGAATAGCAACAGTGTGCAAACCACCACTACTTATTTTACTCCAACTAAAATAATTTGGTGTGCGATTATCACCTAATAAGCCATTAGTATTGTCACCCCACATGTATAGACTAGTAGGAAATCTGTTTAGACCTATTAATTTGAAATCCGCGAAGGACATTTAAGCACTCCCGGGTTTTGTTGGGTAAGTTACAGTTGACTCACTAACAAATTCACTATCAGTTGCATATGAACTTGGTAAATCACGTAATGCTTGCCTATAATCCTCATATAATTGAGTTAACTCTGTGCCGTTGATTTTAATAACATCGGCAAGTTGTGTGAAATCAGTTTCTGCTAATAATATATCACGTTTGTTACGCAATGTTTCCATAGCAGAATTATGTTGTGCTAATTTAATAGCGGCTAATTCTTCTTCAGTTTGTTGTATTGTTTCAGAAAAAATAATATTAACTATTTCATATGTTTCAACAACAGTATCATTTTCAATTGTATGAATAGGATTACCAACATACTGTGTATCACTATTGTATGTGGGTGTTGTTTTAACAATAGTTCTCCAACCTAAACTACGCAATGTTTCAGTATCGTTTTCTAATAGATAAAAATTACTGATGTTTCTCCAATTGTCTGGATATAAATCATATACACCTGTAATTGTTCCATTTTCTATGTGTGCATAGTTTGCCATTATAAATTCTGTCCCGAAATAAACGCTTGCCAACTACTTCCGCCATCTGAGCTAAAGAATACAAAAACGTCTTTCTTATTTAGTGTACTAGTAATTGACGGTGCTGTACCACTGGGCCATTTAAAACTTGCAGGCCATGTTACTGTTCTTGCAGTTCCGTCACCTGTTATTACTATCATAAAACTTGACATAGTGCCGGCTGCCGGAATGTTACTTAATGTAATACTAGTTATATTTTGTGTTAAAGTAAATTCGAATACAGTATATGTTGCTAAACTTAATGCTAATACCCCAGAAGTGATAGTAGGGCTAGTAGATAGATTAATAGCAGTAGCACCTGTACCACCACTACCACTACCAGTAACATTAGTTGATGGGATTTGTGTCCAAGAAACTGTTGTACCTGAATTTACAAATAATTTATATAGATAATTAGTTGTAGGATTATACCACTCATCCCCCGGGTTACCTGTCGGGGGTTGAGTTGTTGATACGATGTGTTTGTTGTAATCTCTTGTACTCATAACCTAACTCCTAGTGTAGTATTAGGCCTGAGCTTCCGTCCAAGAGATACGAGCGTTAATACTGTTTGTACCTGAGCTACTAATAACAGTAGCGCACACTGTAACAATATCAGGACCATCCGGGTATTTATTATTATCAGTTGTTGGACAAGTCAATGTATTACCACCACCTAAAATACTTGTACCCAAGTCACGAACTAACGTCAATTCTTGCTGTGTAATACCTGCAGGGTTTGTAAAGAATGAGAAAATGTTCTCACCGCCTGAAATAGTAGTACTAGTTGCATGTAATGCATATTGACATAAACTAGAACCACCAACGTTAACAAATGAACCACTTGCAACTCGACCATTTAATATCAAGTCAATACGATACGGTTGGGTAGTATAGCAGTCCATTTGTCGTAAAATCAACTGCATACGATTGATAATTTCACGTTGTCCTAATAAACCAGTAATACCGTTATCCACACTTGGTGCAACACGTAAACTAATCAATGCATAACGTGTACCAGCAGTAACGTTTGATGCCGCAGTATTCTGACCAACGTTGAAAACCAATGATTTATCATCGTCATATCGTCCATCCATAATAACTGAACTACCCCAGTGACTAATTGTACTTGCTTGAACTGGACTGCTTAATGTAACCATAATTGGTGCAGTACCGCCTGGTGTATAAGTGCCAGCACCAGTGATTGTGAATGTTGCTGCCGCTGCCGCACCGCCTGTTTGGGCACGTGCACCAATTGTAAATGATGTAGTATAATATCCGGCAGCATTAATTGCATTTAATGTTTTTGCAGTGTATGTAACAAATTCAATTGTTCCACCAACACTTGCTTGGTTAAGAATAACTGTACCTGAACTTGGCCAATCATCAAGATAACCATACAGTGAGAATGATGCACCAGTTGTTGCACTGCTTGACAGTGTTGCTGTCAAAT
>Ga0214921_10002263_pt1 | contig 31531 bp, 22 predicted proteins | sample LL1505_MetaG_FD_177992 | JGI IMG/M metagenome (GOLD analysis project Ga0214921, IMG submission 177992) | Freshwater microbial communities from Lake Lanier, Atlanta, Georgia, United States - LL-1505 | ecosystem: Environmental > Aquatic > Freshwater > Lake | place: USA: Georgia | collected... | reverse complement strand
TTTTGAGCGTTCACCCGTTCGAGAAGATTGCTTTGCATGAACTGCTTATGAAAAGTGAATTCAAAAAACCAGAAACTGGAAATTTTAACCAAATGGAGTTGTTTGACTTATAACCGGACACTAGTGTCATTTTTTATAAATAAACAGCTCCTGAACTCACAGGAGAAATTCATCAGCGACTCGATTCAAATCGAGCGCGCCGTTCCCGAAAGATGAAGGCGGCTGCACGGCGCAAATCGGACGGCGGCGGCGCGCCAACCCTACCTTGAGGATCACGACGGGCGCTGTCGCGCTGTTTTTTCAAGACAAATTTTTCTGATCATTGACTCGCTGCGTTTGTCCTTCTCCGCGCCGCTCCGATTCTGTCTAAAAATCCGTCTTTGGCTTTTCATCTACCGGGGGTGCTCTCCCCATGGCATCCGACCAGGCTGCGTCCAAAGTATTCGGCCAGATGAAAAAAAATAATTCTTCGTCCTCCCAGAGTGAAGAATGGCCAGGGGCACGAAAACACGGCCGCTGGCTTCGCTGGAGCTCGGCCCTGACAGTTGGCCTCGCGGTTGCTGCCGGAGTCAGTATTCCTCTGGATGAAAAAAATAATAAATCAAATGACGAGAGGGTATTAAACGCATCCAGCTCTAGTGAAAATACAATTGGAGAGAGCTTGGAAAGCTACAGTCCAACGCCCTTCACGGAATCCCGGCCAACGAGCGCTAGTAGCGGAGAGATTCAACGAAATTGGGATATCGATACCCGTCTTAGCGTTCCCAACCAAGAACCCGCCGCGGAAAGCTCGACTGTCCTTACAGAGCCACAAAGCACCCCAAGGAGGGAAAATACCACACCTGCTCAAGGATCGGATGATACCATTGGCGAGGGTGAAGCTGCAGATATTCGGACATCCCCCCAGCAAGCCATGCTGGAGATCCCGAGGGCTCCAGCGGTCGGGCGAATTCCCCCTGTTCGACCGTTACCTACTCCGATCCCCACCCCGCCGCCTATACGCAGCCCGCAATGAGGTTGCCGTGGAATTTGAGTCCATCCACTCATGTGCGGTGGTCTCCCCATGGCGATCGGAAATGCGGCAGGCGAGTTTCCAATCCACATGATAACAGATTATTCCTCATCCTCCCAGAACGAGGGAAGACCGGACACAGCAAAGCACGCTGGCTTGCTTCGCTCGATGGTTGCCATCGCAGCATTTTGTTTTTTGGCTACGACACCATCTCACTCGGCAACGATATTTTACACCGGATCAGGAGACTTAGGTGACAAAAAAAGCTGGGTCGAGCATGTCATCCCGACATCGCGCGACGAGGCCGTTTTTGATCTCGTTAAAGGCGATATCTTCAGCACGGAGGCGCTTCATTTCGGCAACATCGTGTGGAATAACAACACCAGCACAAGTATTTCATTAAAAGCGAAGGGGATTACCCGATATCTCACGCTCTCTGGAGAGGGCTCAGGCGAGGCAACCATCAAAGCAGGTGGCTCAGAAGGCGACCTCTTACTCATGGGAGAGAGTGCCAAATCAAACACGCTGAAATTTGAGCCACTCAAGGGCAAAGAAGAACCCCAAATTCAACTGGATGCGGATGGGAACTTTAATGTCCTGAATGCCGAAGCAACCCTCGATATATCAATAGTCGTCACAGGTGATAAATCCCTCACCAAAACGGGAGAAGGCACGCTCATTTTCGGCGCGAGTAATACCTACACTGGGGCGACAACGATCAAATCTGGCACGGTCAAAGCCAACGCACCGAACGCCCTCGGTGCGACAAAGGCCATCGATGTGCTAGGCGGTTCACTCCTCATCGCGGCATCCGAGACCATGAACGATAAAGCGAATATTGCCATGGGCAACGCCAAACTCGAGATGAGCGGCAAAGACATCACAGAGCATGTCGGCGCCCTCACCCTCACAGGAAACTCCGTGATCGATGTGCGGGAGCTCGAAGGATCAAGCAATTCGTTGTATTTCGCTTCCAGCTACATAAAGCAGGGCTGGGCCACAGATACCAGCCTCTCGATCTGGAATTGGGATTTCAGTGACACAAAGCACATCTATTTTGGAACCGATTCACAAGGTCTTAGCGACGCTCAGTTGCAACAAATTTCGTTCTATAGCGACTTCGGAAATAGTTTCATCGGCAACGCTTTCATATCAAATACCGGAGAGATTACGACAGTTCCAGAAGCCCAAACCATCATCGTGGCCATGCTTTTACTGCTGGGGCTGATCGGCCAGGGCATGAAAAAATCATCTCTTGCTCAAAGAAAGCAAATTGCCCCCCCCCTAGCCGGTTGTAAAGCAGGGTCTTGGCGAGATATTCCGATTCCTAGAGCAGATTAGCTGGCAGAAGATCCATTAATGAGGCCCTGGAGTTTCGAGACGGCATTTTGGAGCTCCCCGGCTTGGGCGGTCAGTTCTTCTGAAGCGGAAGCGGTTTCCTCAGCGCCGGCGGCATTGGCCTGAGTCACTTTATTCATTTGGGAAACGGCCACATTCACTTGCTGGATGCCGCTGCTTTGCTCCTTGGAAGCTGTAGCAATTTCAACGATGAGTTGGTCAACCTGCCGGGCTTTATCTACGATCTGGTGGAGGCTGCCTTTGACTTTCGTCGTAATGATCACACCGACATTACTTTTTTGAATGGCGTCATCAATTTTGCCTGAGGTTTCCTTGGCGGCAGTTGCCGCGCGCTGGGCGAGGCTGCGGACTTCATCGGCCACAACAGCAAACCCCGCACCGGCTTCACCCGCCCGAGCGGCTTCCACTGCGGCGTTCAAGGCCAGAATATTTGTCTGGAATGCAATCTCATCGATGGATTTGACGATCTTCGAGATTTCATTACTCGACTGCTTGATCGCCTCCATGGCGTCGATCATTTCGCCCATTTCATCAACCCCGATTTCAGCGGATTGGCGTGTGGCGGTGGCGATGTCCTTGGCGTTGCCGCTGTGATCCGCATTGAGGGAAATCATGGATGACATTTCTTCGAGCGCGGTACTTGTTTCCTCCAGAGAAGTCGCCTGTTCATTGGCGCCCTCGGCGAGTGATTGGCTTGAGGCCGAGACCTGCGTGGCGGCATCCGCGATCTGCGTCGAGGCACAAGCGAGGACATCGGAAACATTTTTCAACGCTTGATAAATCGAGCGGGTGAATAAGGCTGAGTATATGATCGTGGCGAGTGAGACCCCCAAAGCGAGCGCGAGCATGATAGAGGTTCGCGTAGTGATAGACTCTTCGGCCTTGGCTTCGATGCGTTGGTTTTCGCTGGTGGTGTCTTGGACCACTCGGTCGATGACTTTGCGATGGACTTCGTATTTTTCGCGCAAGATTCCATAGACGATTTCATATTTCTTTTCACGATCGCCTTCATCGATGGCTGGAAATAGTTTTTCGTCGATGATTTCATAAAATTCCAAGGCTGGTTTTTGGGAATCCTGCAGAAAGAGACGCTTGGTCGAGCTTTCTGGAAGTTCGGCTTTCCAAAAAGCATGGCGTTGCAGATATTCGGTCTTGAGGCGGGTCAAAGTCGCTTTGAGTTCCTTGATTTTTTCCGGCGAGTTCTCTCCAGCCAACTGAAGTGCAACAAGATAACTTTCTAGAATGTAAGCCGGCGGAGGAAGAATGTCGGCTATGAGGTCCTTGCCGCGAACGATGTCTTTGTAAATCGGACCATTCACGCGCAAGACGCTCAGCGTGTTGAACGCCAGAATGCCAAAGACAGCAAATGATAACATAAAAAGACCGATTTGAAAATAGAGACGCAGGCGCAGGGACTTTTGGTTCATGGTTTTTTTAGTAGAGGGTTTAGACCTTAGGGGGGACTGATAGAATATTTTGATCTAACTTGGAAGGGTTCTTAGTGACAAGAGGAAAAGCCGCAGCAATCAATTTTCATGAAATGGATGTAATATAAAAGTTTCATTTTGCAGAAAAAATTCAATTTTAAAAACCAGATGGCGTCCTTATGACAAACTTATAAAACGAGGCAGCCTGCGTGCGTCAATCGTTCTTTGGAAACCTAAACACCCACCCCACAAAAAATCTACCGACAGTCCAGCGCGCAAGACACATTGCTGGGCTCGGTTCTCGGACTGATTTCTGAAGCTGAGCGGATTTTATTTCGCTGCCGGCTCCAAGACCCACTTGCAGGAATCAGAGAGTGCCTGCTCGTTGGAACGCGTGGTCGCCTCGATGGTATTTATACCTGGCTGCAAGTTCACGGCGGGCCAGCACGCCATTTTCAAGTCGTCGGGTTTCACCACTCCTTGCGATTTGCCGTTGACCTTGAGTTCCACCTCTGGGCGGTTGGAATACACTTTCACCTCGGTGGTGGGCTGAAGCCGTGAAACCAAGCGGCGGGAGGTGATGTGAAGCATAGGCTCGGGATTCCAGTTCGCTTTGTAAAAAAAGAAGGCGTCTTTTTTGACACGGCGGTCGTGGGTAATCATTCCCTTGTCGTTGAGGGCCAAGGAGAGCAATGGTCGAGGGCTCGGGGCTACGGCAGTGGCTCCCGCCGTGATGGGAACACCTGCGTCGCTCTCGTAGGCGCCGGAGTAAATTTGGTATGTGTCGGTTGCACCATCCCAAGTCACCTGCAGCCAGCCGTAATTCCTTTGGGCTGTTTTGAATCCTATGTAGCTTCCTGATCCGAAATCTGAGGATTCAAACGAAAAATACTTAAAAATACTAGACACTCCCATTTTCCAACTGGCCGAAGAACTAATGGAACAGGCCAGAGGGGTGGGAATGGAGGGGAAAATGAGGTTTTGCAGCAAGTGGAAATTACCCGAAAGCAGAGGAAGGTTTTTGTATCAGCTTGTAATTCCCCTCCGTGCTTCGTGGTTTTAAAAATGATTTTGCTGTCCATGATTTTGCCAATCCTGCAACGCCGCTTCACGGATGAATCTTGGGACGCCAAGGGCCTGGCGGTCCCTTCCATTGTGTTACGAAGCGCGCTGCCGCGCGATGTGCATGATTCTCAGCAATTTTTATGGCCTCTTGGCTGAGAATTGGGCCCTGCGGGACGATGGCCCTGCTATGGGGCCGTAGTGCTTGGAGGGGTTTTTTCAGGCTGTGGTTTTGGAGAACTCGAGGTGGCCGTCTTTTTCCGTGGCTTGGATGTGGTCACCTTCGCCGAAGTGGCCGTCGAGGATTTCGAGGCTGAGTGTGTCGAGGATTTGGCGTTGGATGACGCGCTTGAGGGGGCGGGCGCCGTAGGCGGGGTCGTAGCCTTCCTTGCCGAGGAAGATCTTGGCAGACTCGTCGAGCGTGAGAGTGATGTTTTGCTTGGCGAGGCGGTCGAGGAGGCGGCGGAGCTGGATGTCCACGATGTGAGTGATCTGGCTGGCGTCTAGCCGGTCGAAGATAATTGTCTCGTCGATGCGGTTGAGGAACTCGGGGCGGAAGTGACCACGAAGGGCTTCCTGCACGCGGCGGTTGCGTTCCTCTTTCGGCAGATCTTCCATGATATATTGGCTACCGATGTTGGAAGTGAGGATGAGGACGGTGTTTTTGAAATCCACCGTGCGGCCTTGGCCGTCGGTGATGCGGCCGTCGTCGAGGACTTGGAGAAGAACATTGAAGACATCGGGGTGGGCTTTTTCCACTTCGTCGAAAAGGACGACCGAGTAAGGTTTGCGGCGCACGGCCTCGCTGAGTTGACCGCCCTCCTCGTAGCCGACATAGCCGGGAGGGGCACCGATGAGGCGGGCGACGGTGTGCTTTTCCATGTACTCTGACATGTCGAGGCGGATGATGGCGCCTTCGTCGTCGAAGAGAAATTCCGCAAGAGCTTTGGAAAGTTCCGTCTTGCCGACGCCGGTGGGGCCAAGGAAGAGGAACGAGCCGATCGGGCGGTTTTCGTCTTGGAGGCCAGCGCGGGCGCGGCGGACGGCGTTGGAGACGGCTTTGATGGCTTGGTGCTGCCCGACGACGCGCTCCATGAGGCGTTCCTCCATTTTCACAAGCTTGGCGCGCTCGCCTTCTTGCAGGCGCGAAACGGGGATGCCGGTCCAGGTGGCAACGACCTTGGCGATGTCCTCTTCGGTGACCTCCTCGCGGAGGATGGCGGTGGCTTTTTTCTCGGAATCACCCCCAGGCGCGTCGTGTTCCATTTTTCTGAGTTCACGCTCCATGTCGGGGAGGAGTCCGTACTGGATTTCACTGGCACGGTGCAGGTCGCCTCGACGCTGGGCCTGCTCGAGTTCGGCGCGGAGCTGCTCGACTCGCTCGGCGACTTTTTGCGTCTTGCCGATTTCTTCTTTTTCCTTGAGCCACTGGGCGCGGAGTGTGGCGGCCTGTTCCTTCAGGTCGGCCAGCTCACGCTCGAGCTTGTCAAGGCGCTCGCGGCTGGCGACGTCTTTTTCTTTTTTGAGTGCCTCGCGCTCCATCTCGAGCTGCATGATCTGACGATCGAGTTGGTCGATCTCGGTTGGCAGGGATTCCAACTCGATCTTAAGGCGGGATGCGGCTTCGTCCATGAGATCGACCGCCTTGTCAGGCAGGAAGCGGTCGCTAATATAGCGGTGGCTCAGAACAGCGGAGGCAATGAGGGCGGCATCCTGAATGCGGACGCCGTGGTGGACTTCGTAGCGTTCCTTGAGTCCCCGCAGGATGGCGATGGTGTCCTCCACAGTGGGTTCGCCGACCATGACTGGCTGGAAGCGGCGCTCGAGGGCAGCATCTTTTTCAATGTATTTGCGGTATTCGTTCAGTGTGGTGGCTCCGATCGTGTGGAGTTCGCCACGGGCGAGCTGGGGTTTGAGGAGATTCGAGGCATCCATCGACCCCTCGGCTGCTCCGGCTCCGACGATGGTGTGGAGCTCGTCGATGAAGAGAATAACCTCTCCCTCGCTGGCGGTGACTTCTTTAAGAAAGGCTTTGAGACGGTCTTCAAATTCCCCACGAAACTTGGCGCCAGCGACCATCGAGCCGATATCCATCGCAATGAGTCGTTTGTTTTTGAGGGATTCCGGCACGTCGCCACTGACGATGCGGCGGGCGAGGCCTTCGACAATGGCGGTCTTGCCGACGCCAGGTTCGCCAATGAGCACGGGATTATTTTTGGAGCGGCGGGAGAGGACCTGCATCGTACGGCGAATCTCGTCGTCTCGGCCGATCACGGGGTCAATCTTGCCGGCACGGGCGGCCGCAGTGAGGTCGCGACCGTATTTTTCCAGCGTCTGGTATTTCCCCTCGGGGTCTTGATCGGTGACGCGCTGACTACCACGCACGGCAACGAGCGCTTGCATGAGCTTGTCCCGCGTAACGCCGCTAGCTTTGAGCATTTTTGAGGCCGCGCAGTTGGTCGTGAGGAGGGCGAGGAGGAAATGCTCCACGCTCACAAAATCATCTTTGAGCATGCCCATCTCCCCTTCTGCGGCTTCGAGGACTTTGTGAAGCTCGTTCGAGAACTGAGGCTGTGCGGCACCGCGAACATGGGCGAGCGCTGCGATAGCATCATTCAATCGACCTTGCAAAGCAGGCAGAGCCACACCGAGCTTTTCGCACAGCGGAGGTGTGAGTCCGTCTGACTGCGCCACGAGGGCGGAAAGCAGATGCTCACAAGTGATCTCGGGGTTCTCATTTTTCGAAGCGGACTCCAAGGCGGAATTGAGAGCCTCGCGAAGCTTGATGGTAAATTTTTCAGGGCGCATGATGAAGAATGTTGTGAGTCGTTATTATACACAAAAGTCATCGCGGGCGATAGGTGGGGCATGTAAGAATTCCTAAAATGAGCCAGATCGCTGAAAATCTCGATTCCATCAAACAACGCATCGCCGCAGCAGCCGAACAGAGCGGACGCCGAGCCGATGAGGTGAAACTTGTCGCCGTTTCAAAAACCTACCCGCCTGAGGTCATTCGAGACGCGGTGGATTGCGGGCAGCGCGCTTTTGGAGAGAACCGCGTTCAGGATGCCCTGCCGAAAATTGACGCCCTGCCGGCAGATTTGGAATGGCACCTCATCGGCCATCTTCAGACCAATAAAGTTCGCAAAGTGATCGGGCGCTTTGCCCTTTTTCATGGTGTGGACAATACTGGGCTGGCCGTACAGATGAACCGTATTGCGGGCGAGTTCGGTGTCACCGCAAGCATCTTGCTCGAAGTAAATATCTCGGGGGAGGATAGCAAATTTGGCTTCAACCCAGCTACCCTCCCCGCTGCTCTCGACGAGCTTCTTCCCCTCCCCCATCTACGTATCGAGGGATTAATGACCATGGCCCCATTTTTTGAAAACCCCGATTCCGCGCGTCCGATTTTCGAGGGTTTGCGGCGATTGCGCGATGCGCTTTCGCTGCGCAGCGGGCACCCGCTGCACGAGCTCTCGATGGGCATGAGCGGCGATTTTGAGCAAGGTATCGCCGAGGGGGCAACGATTGTCCGGATTGGCTCCGCGATTTTCGGTTCGCGCAGCTAGAGAACTAGAGAAAGGGCCCAGCTTTTTTTCACAGCTTGATCTTTGCCGCCTCTCACCTCAAAGTCATGCCCGCACTCCACCCGAGGAGCTTGCAAATCCATTTTTTCCTACAAATTAATGAACACCTCCGTTCCCGCTCGTGCAAACGAGACGCTGATCGACGAAATGCACCAACGCTGGCAGGCCGACCGGCATTCGGTGTCCCCCGACTGGGCCGCCTTTTTTGAGGGCTTTGAGCTAGGCCTAGCTCGCCTGAAGAGGCAGGAGGAGGTCGAGGCTGGAGGCCTCAATTCCTCGCCTCTTCAAGCCAAGGTGGATGCGCTCGTCGAAGCCTACCGCTCGATTGGACACACCGCTGCGCACCTGAACCCCCTAGTTCCCTCCGCACCCCACAATCCTCTTCTTGATCCTTCAAATTTTGGTTTTACGGATACCGACCTGAACGAGCTTGTATCTTCACATCATTTTCTGCAAGGGCGCCAGATGCCGCTTCACGAAATGATTGCCGGTCTCCGCTCGACCTACAGCGACACGCTCGGGGTGGAAATTTCCCATATCCAAAATCGGGAAATCCGCGAGTGGGTGGCATCCCGCGTGGAGACCCGGCGCCGAGCCGACCGCAACGAAGCTTCGATGCACCGAGAGGTCCTTCGTAAGCTCTACGAGGCCGAGACCTTTGAATCGTTCATTCACACAAAATACGTCGGCCAGAAGCGCTTTTCTCTGGAGGGTGGCGAGTCGCTCATGCTCTCCCTTAGCGCGATTCTCGAAAATTGTCCCAACTTGGGAGTGTTGGAAATCGTGATGGGCATGGCCCACCGTGGCCGCCTCAACGTATTGGCCAATTTCCTCCATAAGCCGGCGAGCGTCATTTTTAATGAGTTTCAGGATACCTTCACTCCCGAACTTGTCGGCGGGAATGGCGATGTAAAGTATCACCTCGGCTACCAGACCACTCGCGAACTACCAGGCGACCATAAGGTGGAAATCCGTCTGGCAGCGAATCCCAGCCATCTCGAAGCTGTTAATCCCGTCGTTGAAGGCAAGGCCAGAGCTCGTCAACGCATCCTCAACGACACAACCGAACGAAAAAAAGTCGTTCCGATCCTTGTGCATGGAGACGCCGCCTTTATCGGACAGGGCATCGTTGCAGAGACACTCAATATGTCCCAACTCCAGGGCTACCGCACTGGTGGAACGATTCACATTGTGGTGAACAACCAGATCGGCTTCACCACGCTCCCAGCAGATTCCCGCTCTACGCCGTATTGCACTGACATGGCAAAGATGATCGACGCGCCGATTTTTCACGTGAATGGCGAGGATCCCCTCACCGTCATCGAAATCGCAGAGATCGCTCTCGAGTTTCGTCAGAAATTCGGCCGCGACGTTGTCCTCGATATCTACTGCTACCGCCGCCATGGCCATAACGAAACGGATGAACCCGCCTTCACACAGCCCGACCTGTACAATGTCATCAAGCGCCATCCACTGGTGAGTTCAAAATTCGCTCAGGAAGCGGCTGCTCTCGGCACCGTCTCCGAGACAGAGGCCGCCGACATCAAAGCCAAACTGATCGCGAAATTGGAGTCCGCCCTCAACGAGGTGTCGAAGCCAAGCGATAAGAAGACAAAGAAGAGCGCTCTGAGCGGCTCCACGGCGATCTTCCAACCCCCCTACTCGCATGATCCCTGCAATACGGAAATCACGAAACGCACGCTGGATAAAATCGTCAAGGCCATCACCACCGCGCCAGAAGGCTTCCATGTTGTCCAAAAAATCCAACGCACCGTGCTCGATCGCCGTCTGCAAGTTTGGAAGGACGGGGGACCTTACGACTGGGGCCTTGCCGAGGCCATTGCCTTTGGATCCCTGCTTCTTGAGGGAACTCCCGTGCGCTTATCCGGCCAGGACAGCCGCCGCGGCACATTCAGCCACCGAAATTCGGTGCTCTACGATGAGAAGACCCGCGAACGCTACATCCCTCTCAAAAATATCTCATCCAAGCAGGAAACCTTCTGCGTTTATAACAGCCCGCTATCTGAATACGCCGTGCTGGGTTTTGACTACGGCTATTCGATGGATTTCCCATCCATGCTCTGCATCTGGGAGGCGCAGTTTGGAGACTTCTCGAACGGCGCACAAATCATCATCGACCAATTCATCGCTTCGGCTGAATCGAAATGGGGCCGCCCCAGCTCGATTGTGATGCTCCTCCCTCACGGATACGAAGGCCAAGGTCCGGAGCACTCCAGCGCACGCTTGGAGCGTTTCCTTCAACTCTGTGCTCAAGAAAACCTGCAGGTCTGCAACCTCACAACCCCTGCACAATATTTTCACGTCCTCCGCCGCCAAATCCACCGAGGCTATCGCAAGCCTCTCGTGATTATGACGCCCAAGAGCCTCCTTCGTTCTGAGGATGCGTCCTCACGTGTGGAGGATTTCACAAATGCCCGCTTCGAAGAAATCATCGACGACTCAGCAGTAAAAGACGCCAAGAAAGTGGACCGCATCATCCTCTGTTCGGGGAAGGTTTATTACGATCTCCTGAAAGCCCGCACCGAGGACAAGTCCCGCTCCACCACGGCTATCGTACGCATCGAGCAACTCTATCCGCTCCACGAAGACCGCCTGAAGGCGATTTTCAAGCGCTACTCAGCGGCCAAATACATCGTCTGGTGCCAAGAGGAACCAAAAAATAATGGCGCTTGGACATTTATCGCCCCAAGGATTGCCGAGATTTGCGGCAGCATGCCCGCCTATGCCGGACGCCCCGAAAGTGCCAGCCCAGCCGCTGGATCTTCTGGAAAACACAAGGAACAACAAGCCTCACTTCTCAACCAAGCCTTCACGGCCTGACACACTGCCCTTACCAATGAATATCGAAGTCAAAATCCCGAGTGCCGGTGAATCCATTACATCTGGCGTTCTTTCCATCTGGCACATAAAAAACGGCGAACGCGTATCCCGTGACGAGCTCCTATTTACTCTGGAAACCGATAAAGTTTCGCAAGAGGTCACTGCAGCAGACTCGGGAATCCTTCATACAAAGGTCGCTGAAGGCGATGAAGTCAAGATCGGCCAGGTTGTCGCGGAGATCGAGCCGATTGCCGAAGGTGTCCCTGAGACTTCGCTTCCAACTCCAGCTCCGGCGCCAGTCGAGGCTAAAGCCGCCGCTCCTGAAGCTCCGAAGCCGCCTGCTCCAACGCCTGTGCCTGCCCCAAAAGTAGCCGCTCCAAAAGCCGAGCCCTCATCCACGGTGGGCGATTCCCGCGCCACGCGCAAAAAACTCAGTCCGCTCCGCCGCAAAATTGCCACCCAGCTCGTCATGGCCCAGCAGACCGCAGCCATTCTCACCACATTCAACGAGTGCGACATGAGCGCGATCATGGCTCTCCGAAAGGAACTCCAAGAGGACTTCAGCAAAAAGAACGGCGTCAAGCTTGGCTTCATGAGCTTTTTCATCAAAGCCGTCGTGGATGCTCTTCAAGGCATCCCCTCCATCAATTCCCGCATCGAAGGCGATGAATTGATTACCAACAATGCGTTCGATATCGGAGTCGCCGTGGGTACTGAGCGCGGGCTGATCGTTCCCGTTGTGAAGGATTGCGAAAAACTCACCTTCGCAGAGATAGAAACCAGCCTCGCAGGGTTCGCCGCGAAAGCCCGCGAAGGCCGCATCTCGCTCGAAGACCTCTCGGGCGGAGTCTTCACGATCAGCAATGGCGGAGTCTATGGGTCTCTCCTGAGCACTCCGATTTTGAACCCACCGCAATCCGGTATCCTCGGCATGCACAAAATCCAAGACCGCGCCGTGGTCGTAAATGGCCAGATCGTCGCCCGCCCGATGATGTATCTCGCCCTCAGCTACGATCACCGTGTGGTGGACGGAAAAGAAGCGGTGACATTTCTGGTTCGTGTGAAAGATTGCATTGAGAACCCCGCACGACTCCTTCTCAGAGCATAAATCAAATACCATGAAAATAGCTCAGGAATTCCGTGAATTCATTTCCCGTGGAAATGTGATCGATCTCGCCGTCGGCGTCATCATCGGCGCTGCCTTTGGAAAAATTGTGAACAGCCTTGTCTCAGATATCATCATGCCGCCAATCGGGGCTGTGCTGAAGGGCGTAAACTTCAGCAATCTCTACTTTGCGATTGATGGCAAGACTTATGAGACATTGGCAAAAGCCAAGGAGTCAGGGGCTCCAGTCATCACCTACGGACTCTTTATCAACCAGATCATCGAATTTTTCATCATTGCCGCTTGTGTCTTTGTGCTGGTGAAAATCGTAAATCAAATCAAACGCGCGCCAGCACCTGCACCCGCCGAACCGCCCGCCCCCTCACGCAGCGAGGTTCTTCTCGAGGAAATTCGAGACGCTTTGAAAAAATAAATCCACCCGCTTCCGGTCGGATTCACATTTACCAAAGAATCCGATTGCATTCCGCAGCCAGTCGAATCATTCTCAACGACTAATTTTAATTTATGAGCCAGCATCCAAGTCTGAAAGGCAAGAGCAGCATCTCCGCTCGCCGCAGTGTCCTGAAACGTTTTGAACGAGTTGAACTCCTCCGCAAACGCGGTCAGTTCAAGGATGGCCAACGCGTCATGGGCCTTCCAAAAACCAAACCCGAGGATTAATTCCTCGCTCCCCGTGCGGCTAAACAGATTTTTGGCCGCGGCTGGTCTTGGCTCCAGGCGCTCTTGCGATCAACTTATCTCTTCAGGGGCCGTTGTGATCAACGGCACGCGGATTGAAAACCTCGCCACCCGTGTCAACGAGGACGACGACGTCCGAGTCAATGGCCGCCTCATCCACGCGGCGACACCAGTCACGCTTCTTCTTCACAAACCAAAAGGCTTTGTCGTGACGCGCTCCGACGAGCGTGGCCGCCGCACGGTTTACGATCTCCTGCCTGCGGAATATTTCACTCTCTTCCATGTTGGTCGCCTCGATAAGGAAAGCGAAGGCCTCCTGCTCATGACCAATGACGGCGCCCTAGCTCAAAAGCTCACACACCCGAGCCACACGATCGAGAAAGAATACGAGGTCACGTTGGACAAAGCCTTCGACCCCACGCACGAGGAAAAACTCCTTAGAGGCTTCCACATCGAAGGAGGCCGCGCGAAGTTTGAACGCCTGCGAATGCTTGCCCCCAAAGTCATTCAGGTCACGCTTCGCCAAGGCATAAAACGCCAAATCCGCCTGATGCTATATGGGATGGGATACGAGGTGGAACGCCTCCGCCGCACCCGCATCGGCGCCCTCACCGACTACCGCCTGCCGCCCGGAGCCTGCCGCAGACTTACGGAAAAGGAAACCGCTCTGCTTGTCACCAAATCAGCGAGCCAAAACCCTAGCAAATCTCCTCGCCCAAAACCTGCTTCTCATGACCGCCCGAAGCCAGCACGCCGCAGATGAAGAACTCATGCGCGCCGCTCTCAGTGTGGCGTGCAAAGGCATCGGAAAAACCGGCGCCAATCCCGCAGTCGGTGCCGTCATTTCCAAAAACGGAAAAATCCTTTCGCTCGGATGGCATCGTGGTGTCGGCAGACCCCACGCCGAAATCGAAGCTCTCGGGAACCTGAAAAATCCCACCCTCGCTCGCGGCGCAACGCTCCATGTCACGCTCGAACCCTGCTCCACGCAAGGCCGTACCCCTCCCTGCACCAGCGCAATCCTTGAGGCTGGACTCGCACGCGTGGTCTTCGGAGCCACCGACCCTAACCCCAAACACGCCGGACGCGCCATAAACATTCTCACAGCCGCTGGCATCAAGGTGCTCAGCGGCATCCTCGCCGAAGAATGCACCTTCATCAACCGCCCTTGGAACAAATGGATCGCCACCGGCCTGCCCTATGTCACAGCAAAAGCAGGCATGAGCCTTGATGGCCGCATCGCCTCCCCACCCGACCGGCGATGGATCACTTCCCTAGCCGCTCGCCGCGATGCCATGCGCCTCCGCGCCGAATGCGGTGCGATCCTCGTAGGCGCTGAAACCGTCCGCACCGACAACCCACACCTCACCATCCGGGGCCTGCGAGTGAAAGATCAACCCCTCCGTGCCGTCTGGTCACGCTCGGGCCAAATACCAAGCGATTGCCACCTCCTCACCGACGAACACCGCGACCGCACGATCATCTACAAAGGCAAGCCCCTCGCTGCAGTCCTACACGACCTCGGCAAACGCGGAGTCCAGCATGCCCTCATCGAAGGCGGCGGCCACACACTTGGCGAGGCCCTCGACAGAGGCCTCATCGACCGCATTGTTTTCTACATCGCCCCCGTTCTCCTCGGCGGCCCCACCCCAGCCATCGGAGGACTAGGCGCCTCCAACAACGCATCCGCACCCCGCCTCAAAAATCCCTCCTTCTGCCAAATCGGACCCGACCTGCGAGTAGAAGGAGAAGTCGCATACGAACCAAATTTCGCATTGGCACCAGACCCGCTCTGTGGCAAGTTTTCTAGCTCCACGCCGACGTAGCACAGTGGTAGTGCAATCGATTCGTAATCGATAGGTCACGAGTTCGAGTCTCGTCGTCGGCTCACCCTCTAAAATCCCGTAGAATCCGATTAATACAGGCTCTGCAAGCTTTCCTCTTTTTATTTGAAATTACAACATGGACGCAACGGGAAAAAACAGGCCAATAGTTACGATCAGGCCTGTCACGGTGCGGAGGGAGCCGCGCTTTGTAGTTTGTTCTAAAATTAACGAGTGGTGAAGACGCCTCGATGTTCTTATTATCTCAGTTCTCCGCACTTTTGAAGAACAGGACCCCATCTACGCTCAAGACCGCACCACGCCAGACAAGATCATGAACCAACATTGCTACCTACTCTGACCGAAGTGAGCCCGAGAATGACAGAATCCGAAAACCTAACCAGCCTCCACCGCAAAGTCTGCGGACACGAAGGACGTCTTTCAATGGACAGAGACACCGCCACTATGTATCTGGGGCTAGTCTTGTGTTAAGCCGCAACCTCACCCATCGCGATAGCTGCGCACGCGAGGTCGTGATCCATCTGAAGGCCGAGGAAAAACCCAGGTGAAATTCCAAGCGCCTTCCCCATCAGAATCGATGTGCGGGCCGTAACAGACCGCTTGCCACGGACGATCTCCGAAACCGTCATTGGACCGCAGCCCGTCTTTCGAGCCATATCACGAATCGTTAGCCCCATCGGAATGAGGAACTCCTCGCGCAAAATGTCTCCTGGCGTATTCGCGGCTGGTCCAAGCGGGATAGTGATTTTTGTTTTCATGTTTTCAGTGGTAGTCGGCGATTTCCACCGAAGCTGGACCCTCTGGAGTCCAGCAAAAGCAGACACGCCATTGTTGGTTAATGCGGATCGAGTGCTGCCCAGCACGGTTACCGAGCAGAGCCTCCAGCCGGTTTCCCGGAGGAACTCGTAGATCATCGAGATTCGCCGCGCGATTCATCATCTGGAGTTTTGATAGAGCTTGCCGTGATATGGAAGTGAATCGGCGATTTTGCCCTGTCATCCAAAGCTCCCGAGTCTGTTTACAGCGAAAATCGACTATCACACAACTAATGTATCGGGTTGCGATACACATGCAAACATTTTTTATGACGCCCCTGGAGCAATAGAGTGAGAATGAGGATAGCCGTCGGGTGCACGTAACGGCGACATGGTCGACGCAAAAATCGCCGAGCAATTCAAATGGGCTGGTGAGGCGACATTGAAAATCAAGTAGCCAAAATCATTTTCAAAGACTGCAGCCAAAAAGTGAATTTTTCGGGCCGAAATGAGGGCGCTTGTAAAACATCGACGCAACGGCTTCATGGCGATTGATTATTAAACGTCATTTTTCGATTCGCAATCGATAAGGCCACAAGTTCGAGTCTCGTCGTCGGCTCCATTTCTGTGTTTGTTTTATTAGCAACTCACCGAGCGGTGAATAGAACCAAAATCAAAAATACACTCTCGCATTTTTTGCGAGCCGAATTATACCCTACTGCGTGACTGAAATGCAGCCCGTGCGCGTTCGCGCCAAGTTTTTCTTCGAGGGAGACAAGAAATTTTTTATTAAAGGGGTAACCTATGGTCCGTTTGCGCCGGATGCGCAAGGCGATCACTTTGGCACTCCAGAAGCGGCTGCGAAGGATTTTGACATGATGGTCGAGGCGGGTGTGAACCTTGTCCGAATCTACTATGTCCCTCCCCGCTGGTTCTTGGATTTATGTGCCTCGCGAGGCATTCGCGCTCTGATTTCGATTCCTTGGGCTGAGCATTTGGAGTTCCTGAACAATCCGAAAATCCGCAACGAAGCGAAGAAAGCGGTGCGCGATGGGGTTAAAAAAAATGCAGGCCACCCCGCGGTCTTCGGCTATCTCGTAGGCAACGAGATTCCGACAACAATGGTCCGCTGGTTGGGTGCGCGGCAAGTCACGGAATTCGTCGAGCAGCTCATCAACATTGGCCGCGAGGCTGATCCGCGTGCGCTTTTTTCCTACGCCAGCTACCCGCCTACCGAGTATCTCCTCCCGCAGAACAGCGACTTCGTGACGTTCAATGTGTACCTGCACAGGCAGGACGACTTCGACCGCTACCTGGCACGCCTCCAGAATCTGGCCGATGACAAGCCACTGATCCTTGGGGAATTTGGCATGGATACGATCCGTCATCCCGAAGAGGAGCAGGCAGAGATGCTGCACTGGCACATCGAAAGCGTGGTTCGCGGCGGACTCGCTGGTACGGTCGTCTATGCTTGGACGGACGAGTGGTTTCGCGGTGGGCAGGAAATTTTAGACTGGGCTTTCGGGCTGGTGCGGCGCGATCGAACGAAAAAGCCGGCCTTCGAAACCGTGAAGGGTCTTTTTTTTGGCGAAGGCTCGATGACCGCCCGCGTCAAGTTGCGCGAGTATCCCAAAGCTTCCGTCATCGTCTGCTCTTACAACGGTGGTAAAACTTTGGATCGCTGTCTTTCATCCCTCAAAGACATCAATTATCCCAACTACGAAGTTGTGCTCGTGGACGACGGCTCGAAAGATGACACACAGGAAATCGCCGCGCGCCACCCTTGGATCAAAAACATCCGCCAAGAAAACAAGGGCCTGAGTTTCGCTCGCAATGTCGGCGCGTATGAATCGACGGGAGATATCATTGTTTACACAGACAGCGACTGCATGGCGGACCCCGACTGGCTGTACTATCTTGTCGGCACCCTCCTAAGTGGTGACTTTGCCGGAGTGGGAGGACCAAACATTTCACCTCCTGCGGAAAACTGGGTCCAAGCTTGCGTGGCAGCGGCTCCGGGAGGTCCGAGTCATGTGTTGCTTACTGATGTCGTAGCCGAGCACATTCCAGGCTGCAACATGGCTTTTCACCGTTGGGCGTTCAACCAAGTCGGCGGCTTCGATCCGGAATACCGCAAGGCGGGCGATGACGTGGATTTCTGCTGGCGTCTTCAGCAAAGTGGCGGTGTCATTGCCTTCAGCCCAGCCGCCATTGTCTGGCACTACCGGCGCTTTACGTTGCAGGCTTTCCGAAAACAGCAAGAGGGCTACGGAGAAGCCGAATCCATGCTGCGCTTTCAGCACTTGGTTTTCTTCGGCCCCACCGGCACGGCCAAGTGGAAAGGCCAAATTTACGGCGCTCCACGGTTCACTTGGCTGGTGAACAAGCCAGTGATCTACCACGGGGTCTTCGGCGAGGGGCTCTTCCAATCCATCTACCCCACCCCGCAGTCAGATGTCGCCGCCTACCTCAGCAGCATCGAATGGGTCGCCCTTACTGCCCTTGTTTTTACGGCATCCATACCCATACCATTTCTGCGCATCGTTCCTTATTTGATGTTCGGCGGCACATTGCTTGTGGCCCTCTCCTTCATGATCCATGCCCGGCTCGAAGCCAAGCACGACACGATTCCTGCACGACTGCTCGTCGCCTTCCTGGCCCTCGCGCAGCCGCTTGTGAGGGGATGGGCGAGGTATTTCACATGGCTTAAATTCAAACGCACCCCACCGGCCGTCATTGCCACACAAGAAAAAGACTTCAAACCCTCGCGCGGCAGTACAAATAACCTGCGCTTCTGGAGTGAAAATGGCCACGGCCGTGAACTCCTCCTCAAAGAGACAATCAGTGCCCTAGAGAGCGAAGGTTGGAACTACTCGATTGATACAGGTTGGAAAAATTGGGACGTCCAAATCTACGGCAGCTTCTGGTGGGGCATTCAAATGCGCACGGTTACAGAATACCACGGTGGCCCCAAATGCCTGACCCGCGTGCATCTGAAACTTCGCATGGTAGCGACCACGATCTTGATGAATTTCATCCTGCTTGGGATTTTAGCCTACCAGCAACTACTCATACCTAACGCACACTGGTGGCCATGGGTTCCCTACGCGATTTTCGTGATTGTTCTCATCCGCCGGGCGCGCCGCCTTAAACGGCGGGTCACCGATCTGGTTGAAAATGCCGCCCAGCGCTGCGGGTTCACTCGCATCACGAAAAATTCCTGACACCATGTCGGGGCACATATGCGACTACCACTACGACCTGCCGCCGGAGCTTATTGCGACACGTCCGATTGCTCAGCGTGATGGCTCGCGCATGCTCGTCCTCCATCGCACCAGCGGGGAAATCGAGCACCGATTGTTTCGGGAGTTTCCGACATTTCTTAACGACGGCGACATTGTCGCGCTCAACGACTCGCGTGTCATCAAGGCCCGCTTGCTCTCCGAGCCTCCTGTTATCGAGATTTTCCTTCTCGAAAATCTAGGCGGCTTACGCTGGAAGTGCCTCGTGAGACCCGGCCGGAAGCTTCGTCTCGGCGTGCGTTTGTCCATTGCAGGAACCAGCGCGGAAGTCGCAGAAATCCTCCCCGGAGGTGAGCGAATCATGCAATTTGATGAGTGTCCCGATCTGGAAAATTTCGGCCACATGCCACTCCCCCCCTATTTCAAGAGGGATGCTGAGTCTCTCGATGATGAACGCTATCAAACCGTCTATGCAAACGATCCGGGATCGGTAGCAGCGCCAACCGCAGGCCTGCATTTCACACCAGAAATTCTTTCGACAATTCCCCATGCCTTTCTAACCCTTCATGTCGGAGCTGGCACTTTCCTCCCGGTAAAAACGCCAAAAATTACCGACCACACAATGCACGAAGAATCCTACTCGATCAGCACGTCGGCTGCCACCGCCCTAAATGCAGCGTCGCGCATTGTAGCCGTGGGCACGACCGTCACACGCGTACTGGAATCGCAACCTCCCGGCCCGCTCGAATCCTGCGCGGGACGCACGAGTATCTTCATTCACCCGCCTTACAGCTTTCAGAAAACCGGCGCCCTACTCACAAATTTTCACCTTCCCGAATCCACGCTTCTCATGCTTGTAAGCGCCTTTGCGACCCGCGAGGCAATACTCAATGCCTACCAAGAGGCCATTCGCGAACGTTACCGGTTTTACTCCTACGGCGACTGCATGCTGATCATTGACTGAGAGCAACAAGTTTCAGAAGGATGCTCCCCCGGAGAATTGTCACTTGCCCTTCATCACATAAATGCCATTCCAACCTTCGCTGGGCGGATGTTCCATGAGATCACGCGTGCGCTCGATCATCAGCAGAGATGGTGTCGTAGGGGCATTGGGGTTCCGCTCCGCTCGGTTGCGTTCCAGAACCGAGGATTTCTCGAAGCTATTGAGCGCTGAAACCCACCTTTGAGCCTGGTAATGCTCGACCCCTTCGGCGTAGAGGCTAAGACAAAGAATCGTTTCCTCATCCAAATCCTTCCGCACGCAAACAATCTCGTACATTTCCACAGGCTCACGACGACCTTTAACGATCACCTTATCCAGAAAGCGGAAAACGCAGTCATCACCTGCGGCTTCTGCCGCACACTTCGTTTCACCGGTCACCATGGTATAGACACCATAAGCTTTGGCCCCACTCTCGCATCGGGCCGCGAGATTCACAGAATCTCCCATCATCGTGTAATTGAACCTCTTTTTGGAACCCATATTCCCGACCGTGGCGAAGCCGGTATTCAAGCCGATCCGAACCTGCATTTTTGAAACAAATGGAGGCCACTTATCGCCTTCCAAAGCCCACTTGAGACGCATTTCCGCAAGTCGCTTGTGGAGCAACTGCGTACTAATACAGGCCCTGAGCGCGTGATCCTTCAGCTCAATGGGCGAATTAAAAATCCCAACAATCGCATCGCCAATATATTTGTCCACGTAGCATCCCTCCTCCATCAGAATATCCGTCATGGCAGTGAGGTATTCATTCATGAGTGACACAAGTTGCTGAGGGGCGAGCAACTCCGAAAAGCTGGAAAACCCCTGCACATCCGAAAAAAACGCGGTGATCTCGGCATCAATGCCTCCCAGTTGAGGCTCCTCACCACTTTCAATCATCTTCTCAACAAGTTCATGTGAGAGATAGGTTCCAAACATTCCCTTGATGCGACGTTTTTGCTTTTGCTCGTTAGCCAAGTGAATGAGCGATCCAACAAACGTGCATGAAACGGCTGCTCCAACTGGTGCCACAAGCGGAATGATCAAATCGTTCCAGGCAAACAGCAGGAAAGCCGCCGCGATATAGCCAACAACACCCAACCCTCCAACAATCTTAGCGGCGGCTTGAAATCGCTGGGGAACAACGCTGAACAACGCCGCTCCAAAACCAAGCGTAAAAATGAACACGCAGTTGACCCAAACCGGTGGACGCTGAATGAAACGTCCCGTAATGAGCGTCTTAAAAAGATTCCCATGCACGGAGACCAGAGGAACAGGCTGAGACCCGTTAAGCGGCATCGTACCGATGTCCTTGAGCAATGCATCCACTGGGCCGATAAGAACCACGCTATCTTTGAAAGGCTCAAAAAAATCCCGAGCCATTTTTTTCTCTTCCTCCGTGCCCTGATCGGCCGCCTGACCAAACGCTATTACCTTCAGAATACTGGCGTGGTGGTCTTTTTCCATCCAAGGGCTGAACCAATTCGACTCAGCAAGTTGCCTCATCACAAGCGGAACACTTGCCACTTTTACACCCTCGGGATTTTTTACTACCAACTCAGCCTTTTCTATATGAACCGCAGAGTCGTCAAGACCCCAATAAAAAAGCGCCAACTTCAGAGAGAGTGGAAAATAAGTATGGCTCGAAGTTTTAGCAAAAAACGGAACATAGCGCACATCGCTTCCAATCGTATCGATGAGACCAACGTGCCCCCAAGTGGGCCCCACAATTGGAAATTCTGGCATTTCCGGAAGCTCATCATCAGGTTGAAGAGAACGGCGCTCGAATAAAAAAGGGAAATTTTTCTTAGCAGTGAATGCGGCCGCCACTACGACGTTCTTGTTTTTATGAAGAGATTTCCCAAGCGCCCGATTTCCCGCCTCGGCTTCTTCACGCCCGCCAGCAGAGATTCCCGCTGACGAAAAGACAAAGTCCATCCCAGCAGCTTTGATATGGCCATGATCAAAAAGCGCATCAAGAGCCGAGGCAAAATACTGACGGTTCCAAGGAAAATTCCCAAGCCGACTGATCGCCTCCGTATCGACATCCACGTAGCAAACCTTAACTGGCGCATCCATAGATCCTCGCGCACTTATCCTCGCATCGATCGTTCTCTCCTCGAGAGATGAAAGAAATCCGTCCGGACCAAGAAACCCTCCGCGCTTCAGTAGCGACGCCTGCGGCACCTGTGAAAGCAATACCCAAGCCACACAAAGAAGGAGAAAGAAAAAAAGAGACAGTGTGTTCTGATAAGTAAAATTTTTAGTGAACACAAAAAGCCTCAGGTTGGTTCGAAAAGAGATAAGTAAACGCTAAATCCGTAACAAGAGTCCCGTCAAATTCCGAATCAAACTTTTTTCCCTCCACCCAGATTAACGGAATTTTTTTTGAAATCTCAATTGACTTAACCCCCATTATCGAGTTTTATATGAAGCCCTCCATCACGCAGCCATAGCTCAATTGGATAGAGCATCTGACTACGGATCAGAAGGTTTGAGGTTCGACTCCTCATGGCTGCAATCCCCCTCTTCTCTTAAAGTGGCATCCTTGTGCCGTTTCTCCTGTGTATTAGTCAGAGGTTTGCTGTTTGTTGGTTTTTTGGGGGCTTGCAATGCTTGCGCGATTTGCTTTGTTTTTGGGGTCGAAGTGGCATCCAAAGTGGCATTCCTTTTATGAGAAAACATGGTGAGATTTCGGTTGAGTGGAACACGGCTAAAAATACTTGGTATTTCCGTGTCCAGGTAGATGGCAAGCGGGTCAGCAAAAGCACCGGCGTGCATTTGAACACGGCGGCGGGCAAGTCGGCGGCGCTTGTTAAGGCGAAGACGATTGCCATGGCGCTGGCGACTGCCGATGAGCACAAGATTGCGGCTGTCGTGAAGCGGCCTGGCTTTGCGAAGTGCGGCGAGGTGGCGGCGATTTATAAAGAGCATGGACCGGCTGCGTCGGTGACGAAGAGCCTAAGCCGGTTTGCTACCTTTGTGCGCGAGGTGACGAGGAGCGAGGATTGGGCAGAGCAGAGCACGCACCTGGCGCTGACGGCCTCGGCGCTGCGGGGCTGGGTGGCGGAGCAGAAAAAGGCGGGGCGCTCCGAGAGCGGCATCCACACTGATGTTCAGACCATCAAGAGCGTCGTAGCTCGCAAAAGATTTTACCTGTTTGAGAATTTAAAGCTGCCGGACCTCACTGAGTTTTGGTCTGTGACGGGGGGCTCGGCGACGACGGAGGGTTATCAGCCTATCGAGCGGACCGTGCTGCGGCGCATGGATCGGGCGGCACGCATCCCGCTGAGGCGGCAAAATGCGAGGGTGTGGGCGATTTACTGGCTCATGCGCAAGGCGGGCCTGCGGAATGACGAGGTGCAACATCTCAAGTGGAGCTGGGTCGATTGGCAGGAGGATGGAACGGCGGACTTGGTATTGATTAAGCGGGAAGAGTGGGTGCCGAAGGGCCGCAGCGGGCGTGTGCCGATGCGGGCGCGGTTGCTGAGGCTTATCCAGGCGGCGCTTGGAAGCGAGGGCGACTATGTGATTCCCAGGGCAAGCAAGACGGAGGCTTTCAATCTGACGCACTACGACATCAACGAATTTGTTCGCCGGTTCATTCCAGACGGCGAGAAGGGAGCCTATAATTTACGCAAAGAATATGGGGCGCAGATTGCGGGCCGCGACGGCATCGAGGTGGCGAGCCGGTTGCTGCGGCATAGGGACATCCAAACGACATTTAACCACTATCACAACCTCATCAAGCGCCCGAAGCCGCTTTAGCGTTGGCGGTAGAGTTCGTTCTCGCGGGCGCGGCATGAAGCCAATTATTCTTGCAAACCTTTTTGTTGTCGAAAACGAGCGACCTCAGAAGCATCCGGCTCTCCGTTTTCGTCGGTTTTTATTGCGATAGATTCAGGATTGACTTTTTCTAATAAGCGTTGCATCTTTTGATCGAAAGCTGCGGATGTGGCATTGCTGGTGTCCAGCATGTCACCCTTTGTCCGCAGCTTTTGTATTTCTGTAAGCTCGATAGAATAAAGTCGATGCCCTTGAGTTGATTGTTTTGCAGTTAAATATCCGACTGCAATTTCACCATTTAAAATAATTGGTGAAACGAACCGTTTAATCGAAAGAACATTTAAATCTCCAATTCGGTCGTGTCTTTCATTGAGAAGTTCGGCGTGCTTCCAAAGCGTATCAATTTTTGCTGAGGCCGCATTGTGTGCTTGCGCAGAAAATCCATTGCGAAGCGATTTTGCCAAAGCTTCACTGCTAGTAATTTTTGAACGCTGTTTACTGTTAATTTGGGCGACTATACCAGTGGCAAGGTTTTTCAGATTTTTCCCAGCAAGGGCATTAAGTGCGTTACTGGCTTGTTCCAATGTTGAAGCTTGCGGAATGTTGGATATTTCTACCAAAGCTTCCCAATCCCCTGCCCATGCTTTGAATGCGGGTGTGCGGACAAGCGCATAGTCTTCGGAATTTAGATTGCTTGGGTTACCATTTGGAGCCAACGCATCAGGCATAGCTTGGCCGGTTGGAATGTCTTTGCTGAAGTCAGGCAACGATGCTGGGATGTCCGGAAACAAATTGCCGTTGGCTTTATTGTAGTCGAAGTGGAAACCCTGGCGACCGGTTCCGATGGCGGCGTCTACGCGGTCGAGGCGGAATTGTTTGATCGCGCCGCCAGGCCCGAAAGAACCATTGAGCGGGTTTTGATTGCGGTTGTTTTTGGTGGCGATTCCGACAAGGGCATTAATGGCGTCACGCTTTGCCATGCCAATCCGCGCTTCTCCCGGCAGGTTGGAACGGTGGTTTTCCATCCATTGTTTTAGGTCGGATTCAATCTGGCCGATCTCCCAATTAAACGGCGCAAGGGCCTCATTGCGGTTGTTAATGGCGCGCAAAGCGCGGTTGCGGAATTGGGTGAGGTCCAGGACGACGGCGTTGAGATTACCAGCTTTTGTGAGTTGCCATTCAAAAGGGACTACCTCGCGCGTTATGGCCACGAGATTACCAAGGTTTTTGATGCGAAATGCTCCAGAGTCTCCGCTGCCTATGGCGTGGTATCGCACCTGCATGCTCTCACCAGTCTGGCCAAATTGCTCGAACTGGCGGGCAAAGTTTCGGATGTGCGGCATGAATCCGTTTAGGAAGTCAAATTGCGGCGGTAAAATCTTACCACGGATTAAGACTCTGCCATCAGTTTTCTTGGGACCGAGAATTGGGTTGTTTGGTTCAAGTAGTTTTGATCCACCAAGGGCTTTGACCTGTTGCCGGATTTTGTCGTGGGCAGCGTTCAGGTCGCGTTGATCGCGCAGCATGGCTTGGCCAGTGGCGGGGTTTTCAATGGCGAATGCGTTGGCTTTTATTCCATCTCCCCGGTCGTAGAATGTGACTTGCGGGTTGTTGGAGATGTCGCTGGCGCGAGCGGCCGGGGCTACGCGGACTCCGGCGGGCTTTTCATGGGCCGGGTTATTGGCCCATTGGCGGTAATTTGAGATGTAGGTTCCGAGCTGCTTGACAAGCGCTTTGTCAGTGGCGAGTAGAGGGTTTTTAGCAAAGAGGTCGGCGGGCTTTTCTAGCGGGGCTCCGGTTTGAGGATCGATGCGGACTCCGCTGGCTGAAAGGGCCCGCGCTTGAGCCCCAAGTATACCTTCGGCAAAAGTGAGAAAATTTTCTCCAGCCGGGGCTCCTCGGCGAATGGCGTTGAAATCCATTGATTCGCTGGCCTTGGCAAAAGTCTCGGCAAAAATCTCGTCTCGGGCCCAGTCCAAGCCATCCATATCGCCCCGGGCAAGGCCTCCTTGAGAGAGGTTGTCCATTTCGCTTGCAAGCGTGGTAGGAGATATTTTGAAACCTTTACTTGGAAATGCTTGGGCATTTTTGGCTAGGATGATGTTGCTGGCATATTCAGCCGCTCGTGCCTTGATGCCATCCAGCCCATAGGTTTTATCCACCCAAGCGCGGGCCGCATATTTCTGCTGCCCATCGAGGGCACCGCTGGCAATCAGAGCGTGGCCGAATTCATGCGGTTCGATACCTTGGCGTTTTGCATCGAGGTTTATATAGACCTTGGCACGCTCCCCGGCGGGGGCCTGCACAAATAGCCCAGCGGACCCTGCTCCGCCATTGGCTGCAACATTGGCATTGTAGTCGGTGGCGTTGAGCGGGATGAAATCCAGACCATTGCGGAATGTGCCTTGAAGCGATGCAAGTTTTATGAGGCTCTCAGGCGTCTGCGTGGACATCATTTTGCCTACATCGCCACCGGCAAGCTCCACATCGACAAGCATGCGTGAAACATCGGAGATGGCAGCTTGTTGACGGCGTTGTTGGAGGCTTGTGAAGCGATCCACGCCACCTCCTATAGCGCCAAATGCTGCACCGGCTCCCAGCATTGCAGCGGCTTCTTCGTCATCACCGGCATTTGCGGCGAGCAGGGCAAAAGGGGCGTTGACAGCCGTGCCTTTCACAGCACCCTTGGTAAGCGCACTGGCTCCACGCACCGATTGCACAATGGCGGGATTTGAAAGCCTGCCCATAAGCCCACGCATCTGCGGCGACAGGGATTGCTCAGCCGCGAGGCGGGCAGGAGTGCTTTCGATCGGAATAAAATTAGTCGGGCGCTCCAGCACTTCCTTGAAAACCTGCGGCACAAAGGCATTGGCCAGAACAGCAGCGCGTGCGGCCTGGTCAAGACCATTCGTGGCATCGGCGGATTCGCGCAGGATGATTTTCGCAGCACCGGCTCCGGTTTCAATTTTGCGAAGCACGCCCATACCCGCTTTGTAGGCCGGGTAGAATCCAGCAATGGCAGCCGTGACTTCCGGAGGCGCTCCGAGAGTCGCAGCCCCTGCCGCCAAGCCCCCACCTACGCTGGAGCGGGTGAGAGTTGTGACTACATTACTAGCAGTGGATGGCGTGAGGCCTGTCGTATTTGTAACAACATCGACAAAGCGGTTTGCCAAAGCTTCGCCACCATCCGCAACGCCTCCAGCGACCTTGCCAATTACTCCAGCGGTTTTAGCGCTCACAATCTTGCCAAGGCGCGAAAGGCCAAGTGTTTTAGCCCCAGCTCCAAATGGAATGAGGTTTGTCGGGTCGGCAACTATTTCAATAACGCCTGCCTGCGACACATTGGGAGTCTCCTGCTGGTTTCTTCCTGTCACTAAGCGCGTAAGCAATTCGGTAGGCGCAGTCTGCTCTTCAAGGGCTTGGTATTCGGCATCGATGCCCTTTTTGGCAATGTAGTTCTGAAACTCGTAGTCCTTGAGGTCGTCCTCGGTTGTTGGGCGGAGTTTGCGTCCGGCATCCAATGCGTTCTGGAGTTGGACTTCGTTGTTGTAGAAGAAAAAATCGCCGGTCTGCTCATCGCGGTATTTTGGAGCGCCCTGCATAGCCTCTGCCGCCCAGCCTCCAAGCTGCATCGCACCGAGCGCGGCACGGCCGATGCCGGTCTGAAGCGTGGCTGCAGATTTGGCCGATGTCTCAAGCGGCGAAAAGACAGCCGTATTAAACGCGTCAAGCGCGGTGACGACGAGCCCCCCTACGGCCTTGGCGGCGAGTTCTGCGGTGCCGGGCAGTTTGCCTTCGGCTTTGAGTCGGTCCTTGGTGGCCTTTAGGTCGAAATACTCGTCGCGTGTTGGCGCATAGTTGGGGTCGTCAAAGAGACGGGCAGCCTCCATGTCCAACTGCTCGGTAGTAAATTCCTTTGGCTTGCTGGCTTTTTCCAGCACATCGAGTTCCTCTGTGGTGTATTCCCTCGATGCTTCAAGCTGGGCCACAGGCCCCATGGCGGGCCCACGGGATAGAGACGCCCCCTGCCCGCTGATCAATTCGGGTGAGCCTGTCGGTTCAGGCGCTGTGAGTGTGCTTGCTACGGGAGCAGAGGCCGTTGGGGGAATAGGTCTATCCTGCACCGACAGCTCGGCTGCGGCCATGGCATCCAACTCCTCGGTGGTGAATTCTCTAACGAGGGATCCAGTTGCCATTGGGCTGTTGGATAAATGTTCTGCCGCCGATTACGCGGGTGGCGGGTTGTTGGGGCTGGGCCGGTGCGGATGGCGGTGCGGCTTGGGCAGCATTAGCAGCACTCGCCTGCGGCGCGTTAGCTTGGGAGCGGGCTTGGGCTTGGGCAAGAATACCGTCAAAGTCCATGAGGGCTTTATTAAACCCCTCCTCTGTCTGGCGTGGATTGAGTCGCGCAATCGCGGCTGTGGCTTTTGCACCTTCCTGCTCGGTGATTTGGCCTCCGCCTTTGAGATTGTTGAAAGCCTGCATGAATGTGCCCCCCTGCACCTGTTCGAGCAAAGTGTAAAAGTCCGCAGCTCTGGTGCCGCTTATAGGTTCTTTCTTTATGCCAAAAAAGTATTCTGGCCCCTTCGCTCCAACCGAAGTGCTCATACCGGGATGGCTTTTCAGCTCCGCCAACATCTGTCGCATATTGGAAATCTCGGAGGATGCCGCTTGTTTGCGTGATTCCATTTGCGCGACTTCGGCTTGCGATTTCTGCAAGTCCAGCTTGGCATTTTCCAAGCGAGCCTGAATTTCCGGCGAGTTGACGATCTGGTTATTGACCATATCCACCTTGCGACCGTCGCTGGTCGTCACGGTTTGCACCTGGTTGGCTCGGGAGCGTTTCACGCTGTCTTGGTAGATCCGCACGGCGTCACTGGAGCGGAGCTGGCCGCCGGTCGCCATGGCGGCGCGAACGACTTCCTTCTCATGGGGAGACATAGCGTTCCACTGCGCTTGACTCGTAATCCGAACGCGTTTGCCTGCGGCAAGCTGGGCTGTAACGGCATCCATCGGATTTTCCTCTTGTCCGGCTACGGCGTCGATTGCGTTGCCGACAGGTTGCTGCACTGCGGCGGGATCGTTGGGGTCGAGGGCTATGAGCGCGTTGCCGGGGGCGATAAATCCGTTCGGGTCCGGGTCGTTGGTAATCGACGGCAACGGCACGGTGTTTACGAAAGCGGTTTGTGCGGGGGAGGCCATGGGGTTATTTTACTGGTTTATGTCAATGCCCTCGCCAAGCTCAACCGAGTAAAAAGGATTGGAACCTCCGCCACTGAGTGTGGCCTTTTGTTTGGCTACTTGAACAGCGCCGTCGTATTGGGCTTTCTGACGAGCCAGCTCCATGTTGTTGTTGCCGACTCTTTCTAATACTGTGAGAGCGCCTAAAAGTTCGTTAGGTTTGTTTTTGTATTTCTGCTCTATGCCTTGCAGCATACCGAGATCGAGGCCGAGGGCTCCGGCGTTCTCTTTGTATGTGTCCATCATTCCGGAAGCTGTTTGGTATTTGATGGCGTTGGCCTTTACAGAATCCAGCGCATCCCCAAGGCCGGGGATCGAGTTTCCAGACGCATCTTTTATCATCCCTGCGGTGTTGAACCCAGTGGCCGCTCCAAGCCCTCCTCCAATCGCGCTGGTGGCTCCTTGCATGATTCCATTGGCCAAGGCTTCGTTGCCAGCGGCAGTGATTTCGGATGCGCGGGTTTGGTAACCGGCGAGGATTTGGCCGGAGTTGTCGTTGACGGTTGGGGCGTATGGCATGGGATTAGGTGGGGAGGTTTTTGGATTGGCGGGCTTCTATGCAGAGTGGGCTGCCAGGCTGGAAGGACCGGCAGGCGGATGGGCGGGATTCGTATATTGCGCAGGCGACTCCTCGGCCCACCTCGCCACGGAGGGCGATGCAGCGTCCGCAGGGGTCGGTCTTGAGCAGGGGATAATCTGTGCGTATCCAGTCGTGCGGGATGCCGGTGGCGTCGGAGCGGTCGCGCCGGAGCACGGGCCAGCTCCAACGGTGCGAGCAACATGCGCCACACCGTTGACAGTCGAGTTGGGATTCCATGTGGGTTTGAAGCCTTGCTCTGGGATGGCGTTGTCTTCGTAGGGGGCGAGGTGGGCGATGCTGTTCACCTCGCTGCGGAGCTTGGGGCACCACACGGGGGCGGAGAGGTGGCGGTTCACGCAGTTCCAGCAGATCGGGTAGTAGTCGGCGTTGTGGGATTTATCCTGTTTGTGGCCCCACTTGCCGGAGGCGCGGTCGTAGCGGGTGGGGTCCATGGGGACGCCTTCGGCTTCGAGGTAGTCGAAGATGTCGTCGTCGGTCCAATGCCGCATCAGAAAAAGCTGGGTCGGGCTGTCATCCACACGGCGCACATCCTGGGCGAGTGGCACGCCGCCTTTAATGAGATCGACATCGGCGCTTTTCTGCCCGTGGAATGCGGCGTCCCACGGCCAGTTGAAGGAGCCGGTAGGGCGCTGGAGGACATCGGTGAGGCCGCACAGGTAGGGCTCGCCTTCCTTGGGGTGCTCGGTGCCGAGGCTGAGGACGAGGGCGCTGTGGTGGCCCCATTGGTAATACTTGAGGAAATCGAAACGAGGCTTGCCGGTCTCGATGTCGAAGCCATCCTGGATGGCGATGCGGCCGGGAGCGTAGTCGAAAAGAGTGAGATCCCACTCGCGGGCCAGCAGATCGCTGTGGGCGTAGCGATGGCGGAAGCGAGGTTCACGCCACTGCACGCAGGGGAGCCGCACGCCGAGCTTGAAAATGAGGAGGTGCAGCATAGCGGTGCTGTCCTTGCCTCCGCTCCAGAGGACGACGGGGTTGCGAAATTCCCGCAGCCAATACTCGGCACGGTAGAGGGTTTCATCGACGAGGGTTTGCAGGTGTTGGTTCATTAAATAGCAAGAGCGGTCATGCCGAGGACCATGCCGCCAGCAGCCATGCCGGAGCCCATCATGGAGTTTTGCGATGCGCCTGCGGTGGCTCCCGCTTGCATGGCCGCGCCTTGCAGGGCGGCGCGGTTGTTTTGGTAGCTGTTGTAGATGCTGGCCTGCATGTTGGTGTTCGTGTTGTAGAGGTCGGAGCCGTAGTTCATGGTGTTGCCGAAACTCTGGCCGATCATCGAGGAGGCGTTGCCTTGGCTGGCGATGGGGATGTTTGATCCGAGGGCGCGTTGGTAGGGGTCGAGGGCGACATTCGCCTGGGCGAGGCCAAGGTTGTTCGCGTATTGGTTTTGGGCGATGCCTGCTTGCTGGCCGTAGAGACTGCCGAGCATGCTTTGCTGGCCCGAAAATTGGTTGAAGTTCTGGTTGGCGACGCCTTGCAGGAAATTTTGGTTCGCGTAGTTGGCGTTGTAGTTTGCCGATTGGTTCGCCTGCTGCGCGGCGAGGTTTTGGCTGCTGTTGTATTGGGCGGCGCGGAGGTTGGCGTCTTGGTTGGCGAGGTTGGCCTGTTGGGCGTAGCCTGCATCGGCCAAGGCGCGTTGTTGCGAGGCGTCGTAGGACGCGCCAATCGCGGCTTGTTGCAAGCGGGCCTGCTCGGAGGCTTGGGAGAGCCCGGCTCGCTGGTTTTCCAAGGAGGCTTGAAGCCCGCCCTGCTGTGAAAATTCGAGGGCTCGAGCGTTGGCGGATTGGTTGGCTTGCTGTGCCTGGAGACCGGTAGATTGGTTGGCGAGGCGGCTTTGCTGTAAGAGCTGGGCGTTTGTTTGACCGAGATTGAGACCGGCAGATTGGTTGGCGAGATCGGCTTGCAGTGCCCGGCCTGCGTTGGCGTCCTGCCTGCCCATATAGGCTTGGTTTGCTGCTGTGCGGATGCCGACGCCTTGCTGGGCAACA